>JAEEGL010572441.1_pt1 | contig 21712 bp, 16 predicted proteins | sample 9134231 | NCBI WGS metagenome assembly JAEEGL01 (sample SAMN16246548, study PRJNA631951) | gut metagenome | biome: gut microbiome; feature: rumen; material: fiber-attached | host: Bos | place: Iran: Karaj | collected 2018-10
CATCAGCAAGACCTGGTGCTAGAAGAGAAACACTTGAAACTTACACATCACGATTAAAAGAACTCGAAGAAATCACTAATAGCTTTAAGGGTGTTGATCACTCATTTGCTATTCAGGCCGGCAGAGAAGTCAGAGTAATGGTAGTTCCTGAGCAGGTTAGTGACGAAGATATGGTTATTATGGCTCGCGATATTGCTAGAAAGATCGAAGACGAGATGGAATATCCCGGACAGATCAAAGTCAATATTATCAGAGAGAGCAGAGCTACAGATTTTGCTAAATAAGATACCATATAAAGAGGCTATTCTACTAAGGATAGCCTCTTTTTTATGAAAGGTGAGATTTATGCTTCCGGAAGGTTTTAAAAACAGGATGAGGGAACTTCTGTCAGAAGAAGAGTTTGAAGACTTTTGCTCGGATTTTGACGGAGTTGAAGAAAGGCACAGATGCCTTAGGATAAATCGTTTAAAGGTCCATGGAAAGACTGATAACAATCGCATTTTTGAAAGCATTAAAGACAAGACTAAAAAGTGCGAATTTATCAGAGTGCCATGGGAAGAGGACGGTTATTATTATGATGCGAATTTAACTCCCGGTAAACATCCATACCACGAAGCCGGGCTTTATTATATTCAGGAACCAAGTGCTATGGCTCCTGTTAATTTTCTTGATCCAATGCCGGGAGAGAGGGTTCTTGACCTTTGCGCTGCACCCGGAGGAAAGTCCACGCAGATAGCATGCAGGATGAGAGGAAATGGAATTCTTGTAACTAATGAGATAAACAGGGACAGGGCAAAGATATTGTCCCTTAATATAGAGAGACTTGGAATTACCAACGCACTTGTTTTAAATGAGGATCCTGACAATCTGGTTGACAGATTTGAAGGATATTTTGATAAGATTCTGGTAGATGCTCCATGTTCCGGAGAAGGAATGTTCCGTAAGAATGATAATGCCACATCCGAATGGAGCGCCGAGAATGTGCAGCTGTGCGCAACTAGGCAGAGCCACATCCTTGAAATGGCAGCCAGAATGCTTCGCCCGGGAGGAAGGATGGTATATTCAACCTGTACCTTTGCTCCTGAGGAAAATGAAGAAAATGTTTACAGATTTCTTATGAATAATAGCGACTTCCATGTCGTTAAGGTACAAGTAACTGACGGTATGGAATATGGCAGAAGAGAATTAATTGACAGATCAGCTTTTAAAGAGAATAATGATAAGGCTTATGAAGAAGCGGGATACAGTGTAAGGCTATGGCCTCACAGAGTTTCCGGCGAGGGACACTTCCTTTGCGTATTTAAAAGAGACGGAGATGAGGATAGAAGATCACCAAAGAGCTTTGTGCCCGGAGGAAGGATCAAGCCGGCTTCATCTGACGTAACAGCTCTTTTTAAAGAGTTTATGAAAGAGACCTGCATGAGAGAATCAGTTATTGCAGGCGGCGTGTTCTTTAGCTTTGGAGACCAGCTCTATCTGTGCCCTGAAGATATGCCATCAATAAATGGACTTAAGGTTTTGAGACCGGGACTTCATCTTGGGACCATCAAGAAGGGTAGATTTGAACCATCCCATGCACTCGCGCTTTCGCTTGACTACAGGGATGTGGATCTCTTTATCAACATATCATCTGAAAGTCAGCAGATAAGACAGTTTTTGAATGGACAGTCCCTGAGACTTTCTGGAGAAGAAAATGAAGACCTGAGGGATAAAAAGGGGTGGTGCCTTGTTTGCTGTGATGGCTACAGTATAGGCTGGGCCAAGCTGTCTAATGGCATGCTCAAGAACCATTATCCGAAAGGACTTAGAATAAATTACTAAAGGTTATACATATGACTAAGCTACTCAAATATCTTAAATACTATAAGAAAGAAACAATTCTTGGACCACTGTTCAAGCTCCTGGAGGCTTCCTTTGAGCTTATGGTACCCCTTGTTATTGCGTCCATGATCGACTATGGAATCGCTCAGGGCGACAAGTCCTATATTATCAGGATGTGTCTTGTTTTGCTCCTGCTTTGTCTTGTGGGATTTGTAAGTGCAGTTACAGCTCAGTTTTTTGCTGCAAAGGCTGCTGCCGGTTTTGCTGCCAAGGTTAAAAGAGCTCTTTTTGACAATATACAAAAGCTCTCTTATTCAGACATGGATAAAGTGGGCACATCTGCTATGATCACAAGGATGACCAGTGACGTCAATCAGGTTCAGCAGGGAGTTAACCTTACAATAAGGCTGCTTCTTAGATCACCTTTTGTTGTACTTGGTGCAATGGTGATGGCATTTACCATAAGCCCCAGGCAGTCTGTTATTTTCCTGGTTACAATTATTCTTCTTGGGCTTGTTGTCTATCTGATCATGAGGTGGAGTATCCCGAGATATGGAGATATCCAAAAGGGGCTTGATACACTTCTTAGACTGACAAGAGAGAATCACACCGGAGTAAGAGTTATCCGCGCCTTTGGCCTGGAACAGAAGGAGAAAGATAACTTCAATGACAAAAACGAAGCACAGATGCGCCTTCAGAGTTTTGTGGGAAGCGTTTCTGCACTTATGAACCCCGGAACCTATGCAATCCTTAATCTGGCTGTTGCGTTTCTTATATATCGTGGCGCAATTCTTGTTGATGGGGGAGAGCTTACTCAGGGACAGGTTGTAGCTCTTTATAACTACATGTCACAGATTCTGGTTGAGCTTATTAAGTTTGCTAATCTGATTCTTACAGTTACAAAAGCGATTGCTTCCGGCAACAGAGTAGAGGAAATGCTTGAGATGAAATCCTCAATGGAGGATGGAACTGTTACCGAATTTGACAGAAGTACAGAGGACCATGTTGTCTTTTCCAATATCAGTATGCGCTATGAAGGTGATGCAGAAGATTCCCTTTCAGGTCTTAACCTGTCTATCAAAAGGGGTGAGAGGATTGGTGTTATTGGTGGTACCGGTAGTGGTAAGACTACGCTCATAAATCTGATACCAAGATTCTACGATACCAGGACAGGTTCGGTTTCGATTGACGGAAGAAATGTCAAAGACTACAAGCTTGATGCACTAAGAGAGCGAATCGGAATCGTTCCCCAGAAGGCAGTTCTTTTCCATGGAACAATAAGAGACAATATCAGATGGGGCAAAAACGATGCCACAGACGATGAGATAAATGAAGCACTTCGCATTGCGCAGGCAAAAGAGATTGTGGAGGGCAAGGAAAACGGGCTTGATACAGTAGTTGCCCAAGGAGGAACCAATTTCTCCGGAGGACAGAAGCAGAGACTTACTATTGCAAGAGCTCTGGTCAAAAAGCCTGAAATCCTTATCCTTGATGACAGTGCATCAGCTCTCGACTATCTGACTGATAAGAACCTAAGAGAAGCTATTGCCGGAATGGATAATCCTCCGACAACATTTATTGTGTCTCAGAGAACAGCTTCTGTTATGAATTGTGATAAGATAATTGTCCTGGACGATGGAAGAGTTGTGGGTATTGGAAACCACAATAACCTTGTTAAATACTGCGAGGCCTACAGAGAAATCTATGAATCACAGTACAAGAGGGAGGGCGCGGTATGAAAAAGAATACTTTGAAAAAAGTCCTCCGATATGCAGTAAAGTACCATTTCCTGATAGTTTTGTCCATGGTATTCGCAGTGTTGACAGCTCTTTTGTCACTGTATGTTCCGATTCTTGCCGGTAACGCTATTGACTGCATGGTTGGAGCGGGAAATGTTAACTTCACAAAAGTTTTGATGATCCTTTTAAGACTTATTGCTGCTGTAATAATAATTGCTCTGTGCCAGTGGCTTATGAACATCGTCAACAACAGGATAACTTTCAGGGTTGTGAGAGATGTGAGAAAAGATGCTTTTACCAGACTTCAGATACTTCCTTTTGAGTACCTGGACTCCAAGCAGACAGGAGAGATTGTAAGCAGGATAATCGCTGATGTGGATCTCTTTGCTGACGGACTTTTAATGGGATTTACTCAGCTCTTTACCGGAGTTGTGACAATAGTCGGTACACTTGTGTTTATGTTCTATCTGAACTTTGGAATTGCACTGGTTGTTGTAGTACTTACGCCGCTTTCACTGCTTGTTGCAAGGTTTGTTGCCACAAAGAGCTTTTCACTGTTCAAGGAGCAGTCATCTGCAAGGGCAGACCAGGCATCGTTTGTTGATGAGATGGTGGGAAATCTTTCTGTTGTTAAGGCTTTTTCCCATGAGGATGAGAACCTGGAAGCCTTTGACATGATGAATAACAGGCTTGAGGATGTTAGTGTTAAGGCGACTTTCATTTCATCCCTGACTAATCCGAGTACCAGGTTTATCAACAATATTGTATATGCTGCGGTAGCTCTTTTTGGAGCATTTGCATGTATTGCAGGTGGAATGAGTGTAGGCGGACTTACAATTTTCTTAAGTTATGCCAACCAGTACACCAAGCCGTTCAACGAGATATCAGGTGTGATTACGGAGCTTCAGAACGCGTTGGCATGTGCAGAGAGAGTATTTGAGCTTATTGAAGAACAGCCTCAGATTCCTGATAATGAAGAAGCTCCGGAGTTTGCTTCTGCAGAAGGCAATGTATTTATTGACGATGTGTCTTTTTCCTATGATAAGTCCAGAACGCTTATAGAAGACCTGACTCTTGATATCAGAAAAGGTCAGAGAGTAGCCATTGTTGGACCTACAGGAAGCGGAAAGACAACACTGATCAACCTTCTTATGAGATTCTATGATGTCGATAACGGAAGCATTTATGTGGATGGAAATGACATAAGAGACCTTACGAGAAAGGATCTTAGGGACAACATAGGAATGGTCCTTCAGGAGACCTGGCTAAGGAGTGGTACTATCCGTGATAATATTACACTTGGCCGTGAGGGCTACAGCGATGAGCAGATAATAGAAGCTGCCAAGGCTGCCCATGCCCACAGCTTTATTAAGAGGCTCCCTAATGGCTATGATACAGTCATCTCTGAAAATGGCGGAAATCTGTCTCAGGGGCAGAAGCAGCTTCTTTGCATAACAAGGGTAATGCTGGATATACCTCCAATGCTTATCCTGGACGAGGCTACATCCTCAATTGATACAAGAACTGAGATAAGGATACAGAAAGCATTTAACAAGATGATGAAGGGTAGAACCAGCTTTATTGTTGCCCACAGGCTCTCAACTATAAGAGAGGCTGATGTGATCCTTGTCATGAAGGATGGACATATCATTGAAAAAGGTATCCATATGGAGCTTATTGCAAAGCAGGGTTTCTATTACAAGCTGTACAGTTCTCAGTTTGCATGAGCTAGATGTTAGAAAGGAATTAAGCTATGAGAAATCCGGACATTTCCGGTGCATATGATGAGCAGCGCTGCAAGGAAATAGAACGCAGTATCATCAAAAAATACAGAAAAGAGATATGGTGCAAGTTTACAAAGGCCATAAATACTTATAAACTTATAAATGATGGGGACAAGATAGCGGTTTGTATTTCCGGAGGCAAGGATTCAATGCTTATGGCCAAGCTCTTTCAGGAGATACTTCGCCATGGGAAAAAGAACTTTGACGTGGTTTTTCTTGTTATGAATCCCGGATACAATGCGCTTAACTACGACCTTATCATGACAAATGCCACTATACTTAATATACCGGTTCAGGTTTTTGAGTCGGATATCTTTGATGTGGCTAACAGCGTCGACGGTTCACCATGCTATCTGTGTGCGAGAATGAGAAGAGGCGCACTGTATGCCAAGGCACAAGAACTGGGCTGCAACAAGATTGCTCTGGGTCATCACTATGATGACGTTATTGAAACGATCCTTATGGGAATGCTTTATGGCGGCCAGATCCAGACCATGATGCCCAAGCTTCACTCAACTAACTTCCCCGGGATGGAGCTGATCAGACCCATGTACCTCATAAGGGAAGAGGATATCAAGCATTGGTGTAATTACAATGAACTAAAATTCATCCGGTGTGCCTGCAAACTGACTGAGGCAAGGGATAAAGCTCTTTCGCCCGGCGATGTGAGCAAGAGAGCTGAGATAAAAGAGCTGATCAGGGAGCTTCGTGAAAGAAGTCCTTTTATAGAATCAAATATTTTCAAAAGTGTGGAAAATGTCCACCTTAATGCGATAATATCATATAAGACAAATAAAACAGGAAGACATCACTTCCTGGATACTTACGACGAGGAATAATTACAAGGAGTTTTATGGAAAATACTATCAGGAATCAAAGACCCGTGTTTGTAATCGGCCACAAGAATCCCGATACAGATTCAATCTGTGCAGCGATTACATACGCAAACCTTAAGAACAAGGTCTTTGGCGGAAATTATATAGCATGCAGAGCCGGACATCTCAATGAGGAGACACAGTTTGTTCTTTCTCATTTCGGTGTAGATGTTCCTGCTTATATCAAGGATGTAAGGACTCAGGTCCGTGACATGGAGATAAGAAAGCTTGACGGAACCACAGCCAAGATGTCTCTTAAGAATGCATGGGCCAAGATGAGAGATGCCGATGTTGTTACTTTATGTGCAACAGAGGGAGACAAGCTTGCCGGTATCGTTACAACTAATGATATTGTTGAGACTTACATGGATGTTATCGATCCACATATTCTTTCTCAGGCTAAGACCTCATATAGGAATATTGTTGAGACGCTGGATGGAGAGCTTATCGTTGGCGACATTGAGGAGTCTCTCACAAGCGGTAAGGTTGTTATTGCTGCAGCAAGTCCAGAGATGATGGAGAACGTTATCGAGGCAGGCGATGTTGTTATTCTTGGTAACAGATATGAAACGCAGCTGTGTGCCATCGAGATGGATGCAGCATGTATCATCGTCTGTGAGGGTGCAGAAGTTGCAAGGACTATCAAAGCACAGGCTGCAGAGCATGGCACTAAGATCATCACTACACCTCATGATACTTTCGTAGTGGCAAGGCTTATCAACCAGAGTATGCCAATTGAACATATCATGAAAAAAGACAATCTGGTTACTTTCCACATGGATGACTATATTGAGGATATCCAGGAAGTAATGGCATCTATGAGACACAGGTATTTCCCTGTTCTTGATAAGAATGACCACTACATCGGTATGATAAGCCGAAGAAATTTCCTGGGTGCTCACAAGAAGCAGATGATCCTCGTTGATCACAACGAAAAGAACCAGGCAGTTAACGGTGCTGATGCTGCTGAGATATTGGAAATTGTGGATCACCACAGACTGCGCACAATTGAGACTGCAGGACCAGTATTCTTCAGAAATCAGCCTCTGGGCTCGACTTGTACGATCATTTACCTTATGTACAAGGAATTTGGCGTAGAGATCGATGCTACTACAGCAGGCCTTCTTCTGGCAGCTATTTTGTCTGATACACTTATGTTCAGATCTCCTACATGTACAAATGTTGACAGAAATGCAGGAGAGGAACTTGCTAAGATCGCCAATGTAAACTATGAGAAATTTGCAAAAGAGATGTTTCATGCAGGATCAAATCTCGGAGGAAAGAGTGCAGTTGAGATCCTTCATCAGGATTTCAAGAAGTTTACAGTTGATGATATGACAATCGGTATTGGTCAGATCAATTCCATGAGTTCTGAAGAACTCATGGAAATTAAAGATAAGATAATGCCTGAGCTTAAAGATGTGGCTGCTGAAGACGGACTTGATATGCTGTTCTTCATGCTGACCAACATTATTGATGAATCATCTGAAGTTGTCTATGCGGGGGCGAAGGCACTTCACACACTCAACTCAGCATTTGGTATTAATGCGTCTGAGAGTGATACAGTTACACTTCCGGGAGTTGTTTCTAGAAAAAAACAGCTGCTTCCGGCTATTGTTGAGACTATTCAACAGTAAATAAAGGTATTTGGGGGCAAAAAGGGGTTATGGAAGAACTAAGAACGCTTCTTCTACATGAAATTGTTAAGGTTTATGGTCCGCTTCAGGGCCAGGGGATTGGTGCCATTGTTATTCCGGCATTTATCGGGGATTTCAAGAAGGTTTTGGACGGTGCAGATACTTACGATGAGATCTACGAGGAGTATATGACCGAAGACAAGAAGATACACCTTATTCTTGAAGGCAGAAAGAAACTTGCTGCAAAGGGTGTCAAGCTTGAGATCACAGGATGCGTAGTGAATGATTCAAGGCTCCATCTCACTAAGGAGCATTGTTACGTCTAAAGAACAGTTTTCCAGAACAGAAATACTAGTTGGAGAGCAGGCTCTTGAAAAGTTAAAAGCTTCAAGGGTCTGTGTTTTTGGCGTGGGCGGAGTTGGAAGCTATGTTGTGGAGGCTCTTGTAAGGAGCGGAGTAGGAACAATTGACATTGTTGATAACGACAAGGTTGCAGAGTCCAACATTAACAGACAGATTATTGCTACGCACGTAAGTGTTGGAAGAGATAAGGTGGATGTTGCCAGAGAGAGGATTTTGGATATAAATCCGGATTGTATTGTCAATATTCATAAGTGTTTTTATCTTCCGGAGACCTCTGGTGAGTTTGACTTTGAAAGCTTCGACTATGTGATTGATGCAATCGATACTGTCACAGCCAAGATTGACATAATAATGAAATGCACTGAGCTTGGAGTTCCTATCATCAGTTCAATGGGAACAGGCAATAAGCTGGATCCGACCAAGATTGAAGTATCTGACATATACAAGACAGATGTTGATCCTCTTGCTAAAGTTATGAGGAGAGAGCTTAAAAAGCGCGGAGTCAGAAAGCTTAAAGTAGTATATTCAAAAGAAGCACCGATCAAGTCAAAAACAACAGGGGATGGTGGCGCAGAACTCATAAAGGAAAATTCCAGACCGGCACCGGGGAGTGTGGCGTTTGTACCTTCAGTTGCCGGACTTGTTATAGCCGGAGAAGTAATAAAGGATTTGCTAAAACAGGAGTGATCAGGTAATGGTTAACGATAATCTAAGATGGAAACTGATAACTGAAGAACACTTAAAACAGGATAAATGGATTGATTTCAGGCAGAATATTTATGAGCTACCTGACGGCAACCAGATTGGCCCGGTATATAATTTTTCAAAGCACAGCTTTGTAGTTATAGTCGCTGTTGATGAAGATGACAAATACATCTGTGTAAGACAGTACAGACACGGAATTGATGAGGTTACAACAGAGTTTCCAGCAGGTGGAATTGAATATAGGGAAACTGAGAATCATCCTTATATCACAGCCAAGAACACTATCGCAACAGAAGACGATGCACTTGATGCAGCCAAAAGAGAACTTGCTGAGGAGACAGGTTATGTGTCAGATAATTGGAGACACCTTATGACTATTCCTGCCAATGCAACACTCGCAAGTAACAATGTACATATTTACGCGGCTACAGGATGTAAGAAGAAAACTACCCAGCACCTTGATGACAGCGAATTTCTTAATGTTGAGAAAATAACAGAAGAGGAGCTTAAAAAGCGCATATTTGGCGGTGACTTCAAGCAGTCTCACCATGTACTTGCCTGGTATCTGTTCAGGGATAAGAACCTTTCAAATTAATTCTTGAATATAGCATTTTGCTGTGATAAACTAAAAAAGCTGTATCTCACAGCAAAGCAGAAAGGTAAGCCGGCATGTCGGAATGGCAGACGATGCAGACTCAAAATCTGTTGTGGGTAACCACGTGTGGGTTCAAGTCCCACTGCCGGCAGCGCTCCTGAAATTATTTCAGGAGCTTTTTTATTTCTTAAATTCATTAAGGACACCTAATCCACACGATATTATGATATTATATATATGATGATATGGGTATAAAAAGCCTATGCACAGAGTCGGAGCTGGTCAGAGGCTTTTATTCTATAGGTGGATTTATGAAACTTGTCTCTGTTAACAAACTTGAACCGGGAATGGTCGTATCTGAAAACGTATACACCCTGGATGACAGGCTGGTCATATCTAAGGGTTCTGTTCTTGATGCCAAGGATATTGACAGGATAAGGTCTTTTTCCCTCTATAACATCTTTGTAGAAGAAGAGAAAAAAGAGGTCGTAGAAAAGAAGGATCCTTTAAAGGATAATCTGTCATACGCTGAGAGAGTAAAGAACTCAGAAGAATTCATCAGATTCAAACAGCATATTGAGGAAAACGCGGAAGAGCTTGAAGAGTCTTTCAGAATGCTTGCTAATGATGCGATTCCTTTGGATATTGATAAACTTACAGAACCTGTTTACAGCCTCTTTGTGGAAGCTGGTGGTACAGCAGGCATTTTTGATATGCTCCATAACCTCAGGGATAATTCTGATGCTGTGTTCATGCACAGCCTTAATGTATCCCTTATTTGTAATACCCTTGCTACATGGATGAGGATGCCGGAAGAGAAGGTGCATATAGCTACGGCTGCAGGCCTTTTACATGATATTGGCAAAATGCTGATTCCATCGGAATTGTTAAATAAGACTGAGGAGCTGACAGAGTACGAGCAGCGTGCCATGAATGAGCATGTCGTAAAGGGATATCAGCTTGTTAAGAATAAAAATATCGATAATCATATTAAGAACAGCATTCTGATGCATCACGAGCTCAGAGATGGATCAGGATTTCCTCTTCACCTTCGCGGCGAAAAGATTGATGAGATTTCGTCGATAGTTACAATTGCAAATGTTTATGACAATCTCACTTCAAAAAGAAAGTACAGGGGACCAATGTGTCCGTTTACCGTTATTGAGCAGTTCGAGAATGACGGTGTATATAAGTATGAACCAAATGCCATCATGACTTTCCTTGGGAATATTGTAAATACATTTATTGCCAACAGAGTAATGCTAAATAGTGGCAAGACCGGGGAAATTATCTTTGTTAATCCTGATAAGTTGTCAAAGCCTGTTGTGAAATGCGGGAATGAATTCATTGACCTTGCAAAGAACAGGGGGCTTTCAATTGTTTCTGTCGTATAAATTCCACTAAGGGCAAATTGCACAAAAAAAGGGAACCAACTTTGTCAAATGCGTTTCTTGCGTTATTGCGCAGGTTTTGATAGTATAACTAAGGCGAAACCGAGAATATAAATCAGGTTTCCGAAACGCTAAGAGGAAATAGTTGTAATTATCAGCCTGGGAAGGCAGAAACGGAAGGAAAATGACAGACAGATCTAAAGTGATTTTTGGTAACGTGATCAGTGACAAGGCATACAGAAAAGCCCTTAAGTCCAAGAAGAAATTCATCAAGAAATATGGTGATGATTCAAATGTAGATTATAAGATACGTGTTTCAGATAATAATGTTATCGGACCTATCCTGGGAGTTAAGAATATAGATGTAACTGCTAAGATTTCTTCAAATGAAGGAACTGTAGATACAGATAAGGGAATCATTGTTGGAAATATCAGAATGGGCTTTGGCCACTATAGAATTTCAATGGCTATGGCATCATACGCAAGACATCTTGGATACACACCTTACTGGCTTGACCTTAATTCATTCAAGGAGACAACCTGTACAAAGGTAATCGGAGCTCAGAACGATCTCTACTCACTTGGATCAAGACTCTCCAAGAACCCGATCTTCAACAAGTTTGTTTGGGAGCCAACCAACTACGAAGGCTTCAGAGCTTTAACATATAATTCAGCAGATCAGAAGAACGCAGAGCTTATGGCTCCAGTATATAGAAACATTCCTAAAGACGTACCAGTTATTGCAACACATGTATGGCCTGCACAGGCAGCTATCCACGCAGGTATGAAGAACGTTGTAAATGCAATTCCAGACAACTGGCCAATGGCACTTCACCTTTCAGAGGGTTCTGTTCACACAATACAGTGTAAGAACGCATACATGGGATACAGAATCTTAAACGGAATGGATAAGAAGAATGTTTGCAAGCCAATGCCTAAGGAGTCACTTGTTTACACAGGCCACTACATAGACTACGAGCTTGTTGAGAACATCGAGAAGGACTGCGAAGCGCGTATAAACAGGAAAAAGAATGGCAAGGCTATGAGATTTCTTTTGACAATCGGCGGAGCCGGAGCACAGAAGGAAATCTTTGCTGAGATCATTAAGCATCTCATCCCATTTATCAAAAAAGGACAGGCAGCTCTGTATGTAAATGTGGGAGACTACAGAAATGTCTGGGATGAGCTTGTAAAAGAAATACCCGGTATGAAAGAACTTGCTACAGAGCACATGGACAATTGGGAGGATACACTTAAGTTCTCAGAGAAAGCACTTGATGAGAACGAGGAGATCACAGGAATCCACGGATTCTACCATGCAGACATCTTCAAGGCAGTTTATACAACAAACATCCTTATGAGAAGCTGTGATGTGCTTGTTACAAAACCAAGTGAACTTGCATTTTATCCTGTTCCAAAGCTCTTTATCAAGAGAGTTGGTAAGCACGAGATGTGGGGGGCTATCCACTCAGCTGAGATAGGAGACGGAACACTGGAGTGCAGAGACATTCCACACACAATTCAGATGCTTGACCAGTTCCTTGAGACATCGCTTCTGGATGAGATGTGTGAGAGCATTGTAGAGAACAAAAAAGCAGGCATCTATGATGGGGCGAAGAAAGTAGTAGAGCTTGCTGTAAAGCTTAAGGAGGCAAACAGATAATGGGAGAGAAAAAACAGCTTAAACCAATTACCAATTCACTTTTGTGGATATTTGCGATCGGACAGTTTGGATGGAGCCTTTTGTCAGGTATCGTTTCCAACTGGATGGTATATTATTACACAGGAAGCCCATCAGAGCAGAATCCTAACACAGGTCTTTTCGCTCAGGGAATCACACAGAATCCTATTCTTTTCAAACTGACACTTTTCGGACTTGTACTTGCAGCAGGACGTATCTTTGATGCTATTACAGACCCTCTTATTGCTGGATGGTCTGACAGATCAAACTACAAGGGCGGAAGAAGAATTCCTTTCATGAGAGCAATGGCAGTTCCTTTCTCTCTTTGCTGCATAGGTCTTTTCACAGTACCTCAGACATCAAACATTGCGCTTAATGACACAGCTCTTTTCATACTGCTTATGGTATTCTACCTCTTTATGACAATGTTCTGCACACCTTACAACGCACTTATCGCGGAGCTTGGTGATACACAGCAGCACAGGATCAACGTTTCAACTTATATTTCATTCACATTTATCGTTGGTCAGAGTATTTCTTTCCTGCTTCCTAACGTAGCAGGCGCACTTCAGGGATCATTTGGACAGGCAGGATCAATCAGAATAGCAGTTGCAATCATGGCAACAATTGCATGTATCGCAATGCTTTTCCCTGCATTCTACATCAAGGAGAGGGATTACATCGATTCAAAGCCTTCAGAGACCAAGCCTTTCAGTTCTCTGATCAAGACTTTCTCAAACGGACAGTTCAGACGTTTCGTTTACAGTGATGTTATTTATTTCTTTGCGCTGACTCTTTTCCAGACAGGTCTTGCATTTTACGAGACTCAGCTCATGGAAATACCTGACACCATGACCTTTACACTTACAGCCACAATGACAGGTATCAGCGTTTGTCTTTATCCTGTTGTAAATATTCTCGCAAAGAAGATTGGTAAAAAGAGCCTTATCATCACCGGATTCTTTGCTTACTGCGTAGTATTCTTCATCACTTCAATTTGCGGAGTGGGTGTACACTGGGGATTCATCGTTGCTATAACAGCTGCAGTTCCAATGGCAATCCTTGGAATCCTTCCTCAGGCATGTGTAGCTGACGTAGCTGAGCTTACAAGACTTGAGACAGGCGAGGACAGATCAGGAATGTTCTTTGCAGCTAGAACCTTTGCTTTCAAGATGGGACAGGCTATTGCACTTGTAACATTCACATCAATCACTGTTGCACAGACCAAGCAGAGCTACAGAACAACAGCAATCGTTGCACTTATAACATGCCTCATCGGAGCAGTAATCTTCTTTACATTCAATGAGAAGCAGATCCTTACAAAGATCAAGGAATTAAAGGGCGAAGAGGTATAAGTTATTCCATAAATTCATCATCATTTCCTTTCCAATGGGTACCGTAGTACATACTGCGGTACCTTTTTGGTGTCATGCCGGTTTCTTCTTTAAAGAGCTTGATGAAATGGCTCTGGGATGAGAACGCGAGATATGAAGAAATCTCAACCATTGAGTATTCACTAAAGCGAAGAAGATTTTTGGCTTTGTCTATCTTGACCTGCCTGATATAGTCGCTGGCAGACATGTTCATTTCCTGTTTGAAGAGTCTTGAAATGTAGCTGGTAGAATTTCCGCAGGCACTTGCAAGATCTTCGATTGTGATCCTTTCCTTTATGTGTGCATAGATATAGTTAATACACTCAGAAATGGGACGGGAGAGCGCGGCATTCTGTTTTAGCATATTCATGCGCTTTGTATAATCCATTACCATTTTGTTGTGGCATTCTTCAATTTCTTTTTCGGAAAAGAGATAGTCCAGCTTTTGAATGTAGTAGTCACTAAGGCGAAAAGACATCTCCATCTCCATACCGTTTTCTGTACAAATTCTTGATACAAGAGCAGCTGTAACGATGAAGTGATATTTGAGATTAAGGACAGGGTCTCTGGATAGGATTCCAACACCCTCAGTATCCAGGAACCTGTGCTGGGAGCAGTTTTCATTTATTGCTTCGATATCACCGGAAGCCACCTGACGGTAGAACATCAGCTCATCGTTTTGATTTCTGTGTATCATGTCACCGTCTAATCTATCTAAATTAAAAAGCTTTTCCATTTATATATCCTCGACTTTTTTAGAAAAATGTATGCGTTTACATGCAGTCTATGACTGGCTTTGAATACTATATCACAGAATAACATATTTATGAATACATAAAATAAATTTAGGTCATGAATATGTTATTTTTTCATTTCATATGGTATAGATATGTCTTTAAACTGATTATCATATGTACTTAGTTACCATAGTTTATATTTATTTTAGATTTAGGGTAAGGAGAGAAAAGTTTTATGGGAAAGTTTTGGGTTAGAAAGTCCCTGGTTGCTGCTATGTCTGCAGTGATGGCAACAAGTCTTTTGCCAGTAAATGCATTCGCAGAAACCGGTGACAACAGCAGCACAGCTGAAAATGACGGATACAGCCTTGTATGGTCCGATGAGTTTGACGGGGAGGGACTTGACACAAGTGCATGGAATGTTGAGCAGCACGAACCGGGATGGGTTAATGCAGAGCTTCAGAGATACACAGCTCTTGATGAGGGCAATATCGAAGTTACTGACGGACATCTTGTAATTAAGCCACATGTTACAGAGCCAAATACAGAGGGGGAAAACACAAATGAAGAAAACAATGAAGAATCAGAACCAGAGACACTTAAGTTAACAGATGTATCTTTTGATTTCGAGTATACAAAAGAGACGGCATCTACAAAAGCTCTTCAGATCAATTTTGGTCTGATTGGGGATGGATTCGAAGGCACATCAGTTCCTGCAAAAGTTCTTATTAAGAGCGTTACAGTTACTGATATTACAGATCCGGAGAATCAATTTAATCTTGTTGATGGCTTCCAGTACTTCTTCGGAGGCGACAACACCGGCAGCGGCGGTCAGGCTTATGTAACTGACGACGGCGCAGTAATGGATATCGTTAATGTTGGTGATGCTAACTGGAGCTTCCAGTATCAGCAGCAGGGAATCACTCTTGAGCAGGGACATAAATACACTGTTAAGATGACTGCTTCATCAAATGTTGACAGAGCTGTTGAGCTCAGTGTTCTTGACTATACTGACTGGGATTGGTACGGCGGAACAAAGGCTCTTATTGAAGGTGGCGGGGATACTTCAGGCAGCGCTGGCAGTGCAAGCGGAAAGCGTGATATCACATCCGGACGTATTACAACTCAGGGAAAAGAGGATTTCACATACGGACGTTTTGAGGCAAGAGCCAAGGTTCCTACAGGTCAGGGATATCTTCCTGCATTCTGGCTTATGGCAACAGATGAGAACAATTATGGACAGTGGCCAAAATGTGGTGAGATCGACATCATGGAGGTCAAGGGACAGGAGACAGACAAGTCCTACCACACAATCCACTACGGCTACAGCTCAGGTTCAGGCCACAAGGAGAACCAGGGAAGCAAGACTCTTTCAGAGGGAACATTTGCTGATGAATTCCATGTATACCGTGTAGACTGGGATCCGGGTAAGATCACATGGTATGTTGATGATGAGGAAGTTTACTCAACAAGCGACTGGTATACAGGAACAGATGATGACAACCAGATAACATATCCTGCACCTTTTGATCAGGATTTCTATATCATCCTTAACCTTGCAGTAGGCGGAAGCTGGGTTGGATATCCAAACGACGACGTATATGCTGATATGAACAACCAGACTTATGAGGTTGATTATGTACGTGTATATCAGAAGTCAGCAAAGGAGTATGAGAGACTTGAGGCTGAGTGCAAGCGCCCTGAGAAGGAAGAAGTAAAGGCCAGAGAAGCTGATGAAAACGGAAACTATGTAATCAATGGCGATTTCTCAAAAGATATCCATCTTGATGGTGCTGCAGATGCCCAAAAAGACAACTGGAAGCTTCACCTTGAGAACGATGCAAAAGGCACAACATATGAGATAAAGGATAACGAGATCAGGCTTGTTCCTGATGCTGCAGGTTCACAGAATCACAGCGTTCAGCTCAAACAGGAAGGAATTCCTATGTACAAAGGATGGGAGTATGAGCTCACCTTTGATGCAGTAGCTGACGAAGACAGAACAATTATTGTTGATGTTGAAAGCCCTGACAGAGGTTGGACAAGAATCTTGCAGGACACAACATTAAATGTTGGAACTACAAAGCAGAGCTATAGCTACACATTTACAATGAACGACAAGAATGATCTTAACGGTTCACTTGAGTTCAACCTTGGAAATCAGGGCTCAACAGCACCTGTAACTATTTCAAATGTTAAGCTTACACATAAGTCAGGTGATGAGATCCCTGAGGATAACTCTAAGGTTATCAGACCAGATGGAAACTATGTTTACAACGGATCATTTGATCAGGGTGAGAAGAGACTTGGTTACTGGGAGATTAGTGAAGAAGATGCTCAGTATGTATCTGTAACAAATGCTTCCGGAAAGAGAGAACTTAAGGTTAACGTTCCTGAAGGAAGAGTTATTACAGTTAAGCAGAGTGCTCTTTCTCCTATCGGACAGGGCGAGTATGAGCTCTCATTCAATGCAAGAACTGATGGCGGAGCACAGGACGGACTTACAGTTGATGTTGCAGGTAAGAGCTTTACACCTGAGCTTACAGATTCAGATGCTAAGTTCTCAAAGAAGCTTGGATTTGATCTTGACAGAACAAGAGATGAGTCTAATGTAACCATCACATTCAGCCAGGCTGGAACTTACTACCTTGACAACGTGTTCTTTTGTGAGTCAGCTCTTATAAAGAACGGCTCCTTTAATGCAGGCCTTTCAGGCTTCACACCATATATCTATGACACAGTAAAAGCAACCTATGTTGTAGATAATATGAAATTTGATGACAATGTATTTGCAATCACCATTGAGGATACAATGGCAGATGATGCCGGCAATTCATGGTATGTTCAGCTCAATCAGGATGGTGTTACTCTTGAGCAGGGAAAGAGCTACAGACTTTCCTTCAAAGCAAGGTCATCAATTGACAGAGTAATATCCTATGCAATGCAGGAGTTTGAAGGCGAGTGGACTAATTACTCAAAGACCGGATCTGTTCAGATCGGTGATGAGTGGAAGACCTTCACAGCTGACTTCACAATGGACAGCCCTACAGATACCAACACAAGATTCAACATCACAATGGGATCAGTAGATGGCATAAGAATTACTGAGAAGCACGATGTTTACATTGACGATATCAGTCTTATCGAGATCGATGAGCCTGAAAATCCGGGAACAGAGGAACCTGGTACAGAGGAGCCTGGAACAGAGCAGCCTGGAACAACAGAGCCCGGCACAGAAGAACCTGGCACAACAGAGCCCGGAACAGAAGAGCCCGGAACAGTTGAACCCGGCACAGAAGAGCCAGGTGATGAGCCTGTAATTGATAATCCAACAGATGATCCTACAGATGATCCTGCTGTTGAACCGGGAACAGAAGACCCAACTGATGATCCAACAGATGATCCAACAGATGAGCCTGAGGTTGTTCCTCCTACACCTAAGCCTTTACCTGTAATTGTACCTATTGTAAGAGTAGTAAGACAGGTAGTAAAGACAGTTGTAAGCGTGCTTAGATGGTTGTTCAGATAACTTAATATATTTTCCCTATACACAGCTCCTCGGTAATACATTTACTGCATTATCGGGGAGCATTCTCATTGTAAAATAACAGGTTTTGTAGTATCCTATATGTTGTAGAATTAGTTGTAAATTTACCTTTTTTTCATACAACATGTAGAAGAAGACAGCGTATGATGAACTGCAAACAAATGGTTAAGTTAATACCTGAGTTTCTTGACGACGACCTGGACAACCAGGAGTTGGCGTCATTTCTCGAGCACGTAGACAAGTGCCCTGAGTGCAAAGAGGAACTCACAATCCAGTTCCTTGTAAGAGTCGGCATGCAAAGACTTGAGGATGGTAATACCTTCAACCTCACTAAAGAACTGGACAAAGAGCTATCGGATGCCAGAAAGAAGATGCATGCCAGAAAATCTCTGGTGCTTCTTAGCTATATCCTTGAAATTGCAGTCGCAGCGCTTTTTGCAATATGTCTTTTACTGGCAATAGCGCTTTAATAGGGGAGTATATGTCAGATAACAAGCTGATAATTGATGGCAACAAGTTAATAAGAGATGCATTTTACGCTATCCCTGATTTTACTGATCCCGAGGGCAACCACATTAGTGGCCTCTACGGAGCATTCTTTAAGTTAAAAGAGCTGATCTCATCCGGCAGCTATACCACACTTGAAGTCTCTTTTAACGAAGAAAAGGGAGACGTTACAGGTGATGTAGCCTGGCAGATAGATCGGTTTAAAGAACTGATAGGCGGAGAATTTGAGATTGGTGATGAGCTTATAAGCAGGATTGAAGAGAATCTCGTGAAGCTTTCTCCATCTGGGAGTGTTACGGAACTTCCAAAGTTTAAGCACGAACTTGTAGTTACCTCAGATCTTTCAGAAGTTGAGAAAATATTCAAGGACGCTATGTCTTCTAACCTTGTTTCATATTTCTTTGTTACTGAGAGGCCTGATAATGCCAAGAGTCAGCTTCAGGCAATTGGACTTGCAGTATGTTTTGATGAGACTAAGGCTTTTTATATTCCTGTGAAAAATTTTATAACTGCAGACTACCTTGGCAAAAAGCTGTCTGAGCTTAGCCGGAATAGTAGTCTTTGCAGCTTTGACATGAAGGAGAGTTTTAAGTTCTTTACCCCAGCTGAAATAAGTGAAAGAACAGAAGGCTATATAGAGGGAGAGGACTCTTATAAATCTAAACCAAGATGTTTTGATGTGCTTATCGGTGCATATCTGATAAATCCTATTAAGAACGATTATCTGCCATCGGATGTAAGCGGAGAATACCTTGGAATTCCTCTTCCCAAGTGGAGCGAGGTATTTGGCAAGGAGAAGCCGTCACTGGTAGATGAGAAGGCTCTTTCTGATTATGCAGGCAAGGTGGCTGTTATGTGCTTTATGGCAGCTCCGATCATTCGCAAGAAGCTTGTTAAACTGGGCATGGAAGAGCTCTTTTACAACATAGAAATGCCCCTTTCATATATTCTTTATGCCATGGAGAAAGAAGGCATAATTGCTAAAAAGGATGCTCTTAAGGAATATGGTGACAGACTCCTTGTAAGGATTGGAGAGCTTGAAAAAGCTATATATGAGGCTGCAGGATGCGAGTTTAATATCAACTCACCCAAGCAGCTGGGAGAAATCCTTTTTGAAAAGCTGGGACTGCATGCTGAGAAGAAGACCAAGTCAGGATATTCAACAGCAGCAGAGGTTCTTGAAAAGCTGGCTCCTGAGCACAAAATTGTTGCTGATATTTTGGAATACAGAGGACTTGCCAAGCTTAAGTCTACATATGCAGACGGATTGGCAGCCTACATAGAGGATGACAACAGGATACACACGAGCTTTAACCAGACGATAACAGCTACAGGCCGTATCAGTTCAACGGAGCCCAATCTTCAGAACATTCCAATGAGGACTGAACTTGGCAGGCTCATCCGAAAGGTCTTTGTACCAAAGGATGATTATGTGTTTGCAGATGCGGATTACTCACAGATTGAGCTCAGGATTCTGGCGCATATGTCCGAAGATCAGGGACTTATAAGCGCTTATCATGAAGGTGATGATATTCATGCTATAACAGCTTCCAAGGTATTTAATGTTCCTTTTGATGAGGTTACGCCACTTCAGAGACGCAATGCTAAGGCTGTCAATTTCGGCATTGTTTATGGAATAAGCTCTTTTGGCCTGTCTCAGGACCTTTCCATATCAGTTTCTGAGGCAAAAGAGTATATGGAGCAGTATTTTGAGACATATCCCGGGGTTCGCAACTACCAGAACAGTGTGATCCAGGATGCCAAGAATAAGGGCTACAGCACAACTTTATACGGTAGGAGAAGACCTATACCAGAGCTAAAGGCATCGAACTATATGGTGCGTCAGTTTGGCGAGAGAGTTGCCATGAATGCGCCTATCCAGGGAACTGCGGCAGACATAATGAAGATCGCTATGATAAATGTCTTTTTCCGAATTAAGAAAGAGACTCTTAAATCAAGGCTTATACTGCAGATCCACGATGAGCTTCTTATTGAGACTGCTCCTGATGAAGAACTTCAGGTTTCAGAAATTCTTGTAGAAGAAATGGAAAGAGCAGCTGACCTGTCTGTTCCGCTTGAGGTTGACTGCCATGTGGGAAGTGACTGGTATGAAGCAAAATAAGCTTGAACATGGCAAAACGAATATTATTGGGATTACCGGCGGTATTGGTGCAGGTAAGAGCACAGTTCTTCAGTATATTGGAGATAATTACAGGGCAAAGATCATCTACTCCGATGATGTGGCCAATGATATCAAGAAGAAGGGCTATCCTGCTTATGATGATATCGTAGGTCTCCTTGGAAAAGAGATTCTTGGAGAAGATGGCGAGATTGACAAAAAGAAAATGTCAGCAAGAATCTTCAATGATGAAAAACTGTTGCAGAAGGTCAATAATATTTTGCATCCTGCAGTAAATACATTTATTATTAATATATTAGATAGCGAGCGACAAAAGGGTGAGCTTGATTTTGTATTCGTGGAAGCAGCTCTTTTGATAGAAAATGGATACAAGGACGTGGTGGACGAACTGTGGTACGTCTACGCAGATGAGGAAACAAGACGAAAGAGATTAAAAGCGTCCCGGGGATATTCGGACGAGAAGATCTCAGATATCTTTTCCCTGCAGCTTGATGATAAGACTTTCAGGGAAAATTCGGACTTCATAGTTGATAACAGCGGCAGTATGGAAGATGCCGCTAAACAGATAGACAATAAACTTGGGGGTTGGAAGACAAAATGGCAAGTTTAGAACAGGCTCAACAGAAGGTGGTTTACGGACTGGACATTGGTACCAGAAGTGTTGTTGGAACAGTTGGGTACATGAGCGAGGGTCAGTTTAATGTCATTGCTCAGGCTGTTGAGAAGCATGAGACCAGGGCCATGCTTGATGGACAGATCCATGACATCGGCAAGGTTGGTGCAACCATCAGAAAGGTCACTGCCAAGCTCGAACAGC
>JAEEGL016279390.1_pt1 | contig 21712 bp, 18 predicted proteins | sample 9134231 | NCBI WGS metagenome assembly JAEEGL01 (sample SAMN16246548, study PRJNA631951) | gut metagenome | biome: gut microbiome; feature: rumen; material: fiber-attached | host: Bos | place: Iran: Karaj | collected 2018-10
TACTTTATACTGTTCATGGACATGAAGGTCCTGTTTGCTCTGTTGATTTTTCCAGAGACGGAGATTACTTCTGTTCTGGAGGAACTGATCAAGTTCTTATTATTTGGAAAAGTAATGTTGCTGGGGAAGGTTTTCCTAAAGCAGAGAAGAAGAAAAAAAAAAATGTAAAAAATTATACTAGTAGTGGGAATTTAAAAAAAAATAATTATCAGACTAATAATAATAATAGTAATAATAATGTTAATGTTAATGCTAATAATGTTAATGATGGGAATTATAATTATAGTGGAGGAATGAGTAATTTAGGAAACACTGGGAATTATGGTTATAGTGGAAGTGGAAATAATTTTATTGGAAGTCAAACTGGATTTCAAAGTATGAATATTATGGTTAGAACTAATCAATTTGAAAGTTCATCTTCTTCTAATTTAAATAAAGTTCCTGAAGAATTAAAAATTACTTTTGAAAAATTAATTTCTCAAATGGATATGGTAGGTAAAACAATGCAAATTATGGATCAAAGATTATTAAAATTAGAAAATCAAGTTGGAATTTTATATAATAGACAAAGAAAAGGTTTTATTGAACCAGGACCAGAAGAAAATTTTAATAATAATAACTTTAATAATAATAATATTAATAATGAAAATATAATAAGTAATCAACAAGAAAATTATAATTTACCAAATAATGATTTTAATAATAATAATATGAATGATTATAATAATAATAATATTAATCAAGATGAAAATTATGAAAAATCAGAAAATTTAAAAGATACGATGAAATATTATCAAGAGAAATTTAATGTGAAAAATATATTTAATCAAAATTTAGATGTTAATAATGAAGAAGGAAATAATAATTTAAATTCTAATTCTGAAGATCCTAAAATAAGTGATAATTTAAGTGATAAATTTAATAATAAACCTCATGAAAATTTAATGAGAGAAAAAGTTCCTGTTGAAATTTTTGAAGATATTGGAGATCATTTAGAAGATTTTGAAAAAGAATTAATTTCTAAAAATATTGAAAATGAAGAAAATAAAAATGAAGAAGATAATAAAATTGAAGAAGATAATAAAATTGAAGAAGATAATAAAATTGAAGAAGATAATAAAATTGAAGAAGAAACCAAAAATGAAGAAGAAAAAAAAAATGAAAATAATGAATAAGACTTTTTTTTTTGAGAATTTTTTAAATTTTTTTTTTTTTTATTTAAAATTTTTTCTAAATTTGAGTTATTTATTTTTATTTTTTTATGGAAATGGAAAAGTTTTTGAAAGAATATTTAAATAAATATATTTTAGAATTATTTAAAAGTAAAAAAGACAGAATTAAAGAATTAGAAACAAAAAAATTTGAAGATTTTATTTTTTTTGAATTTACATATGAACAATTTATTTTTAAACCAAAATTACTTTTTTTCAAAACTTTAAAACAAAATAAAAAAAGTAATTTATGTGGTTTTTATGCTTTTTTTTTTGCAAAAAATTATTTAAATTATATAGAAAAAAATAGAAATTTATATTATTTACTAAAAAATACTTCAAATTATCATTTTTTTAAATTTTACAACAAAATTTTAAAAAATTTTTTAGAAAAAGGAAATTTAGATGAATATGAAAAGGAAGAATTATTAAAAGAAGGTTCAATTGAAAGAAATCAAATAGAAAAAATATTAAATTTAAATAAAGAAATATATAAAAATGAAATAAATAATATAAAAATAAATTATAATTGGATTGAATATTCATTTAGAAATTTTAATTATTATGAAATTGAACAAATTAATATTTTAAAACAATCTTTAGAAAAAGTAAAAAATTCAAAAAATGAAATTCATATTTTTTTTATAGCAATGCAAGTTCATTGGTTATTAATAATTATAGATGATAATATAAATAAAAATAATTTATTAATTTTTGACTCTGATGAAAATTGTGATGATTATATTACATTAATTGATGAAAAAAAATTAGAAGAATATATTAATTCTCATAATTTATATAATCAAAATATTCTTCATCAAAAACCTTTTTCTAATTATCATATTAAAATGTTTAAAGAATTTGTTTTTGATTATCAAAAACTTTTTCAAGATTTTCTTAAAGTTATTTTTAATATTAATTTAGAAGAATTTATTATTGAAAAAAGATGTTTTGATGTGATTTCTTCTATTAATAATCTTTCTTTAAATCAAATTAATGATAAAACTCAAATAATTCTTTCTTTATATAATTTATTATTAAGTGAATATCATCCTAATGTTTTAAAAGAAAATTTTTATTTTCTAATGGAAAAATATAAAATTAATAAAAATTGTAAAAACGAAATAATTCATAATTTCTTTACTTTAATTAATAAATATTCTGAAATAATAAAAGATAATTTAAATTTAATTAAAGAAAAAGATATTATAGATTTATTAAATAAATTTATTGATTTTAATAAATTAATCCAAAATTTATAATAAACATTAAAAATATTTTTTAAAGAAATTCTGTTTTAGTATAACATTCACAGTTTTTGTTAACTCATTTTTTATTTTAATCATTTTTTTATCGTTTAAAAAAAATAATTAAAACTTGAATAATTTAAATTTTATTATATATAATTATAAACAAATTTGAATAACTCTCTAAATTATTTTCAATACTCTAACTTTATTTACATAATGATTTCCTTTATAATTTGATTTATAAACATTAAAATATATTATCAGATAATTAAAATAGATATTTTATTTTTCAATAATTGTAAATTGTTTTTCACCTAAATTAAATTTCATTTCTCCACATAATTGAATAATTTTTCCTTCATTTAAAAGCAATTGAGTACCATTTGTACTTCCATTATCAACTAAAAAAAATATATCATTATTATTATCATAATTTATACAAATATGATTTTTACTAATTAAATCATTATCAATGTCTATTGTACAATTTATTCTTCCAATTGAAATTGGAAATTTATCAAAATTAAAATCATAATTCATTTCACTTTTAATATCTTTTCCTTTTTTTAATTTAATATTAATATTTTTTTCTTTTTTATTTATTGAAATTGATAAAACAATATTTCCTATTTTAAAATAATTTTTATGTTTAATATCTAATAATATTTGGCTATATGAGTTAATAGAAAGTGAAAAATAAACTCCTTTTGATAAAGACTTTAATAAATAATGTTTGATTCTTTGTTCAAAAAATATATAAAATAAAGGAATTGTTTTGTTTAAATTTGTTTTAATTATTTCTTCATTAATAATGACATCATTTACATGGTTAAAATTATTATTTTTATTTTCAGATTTATTAATTCCAAAAAAGATTTTTTTTCCTATAAAATTATCAGAAGAACCTTCAAGACCATATTCATCAATAATAATATTCTTATAATTTAAGAATAAATTAGGAAAATTTATTGGAGGAGAAATTTCTAAAATTTTTTCTGAATGAATTATCCTATTTTTTTCTACTATTGAAAATTCTGAAAAATTTTTGGAATTCACTCTTTTTTCAGAATAATTAATATTTGAATTCTTTTTCTCATTTGTTGATTCTGTTATTATATTTAAAAATTTTTTTCCTTCTGAATCTACTTCTATTTCTTCTTTTAAATTTGCAATTTCTTTTTGCTCTTTACAGAAAAACTATTTAAAGTTATTTAAATATTTATTTTTACTATAAACGATAATAAATCCATCATTAATTAATTTATTGCTTTTTTTATTATTTTCTTTTTAAAATATTTTTTTATTTATAATAGCATATTATTATTATCCAGATTTTTTTTTTTAAGATTTTAAGTCGAATTTTTTTTTTTTCTTTTGTAAAAAGTATTTAATAATTAAAGATTTTTGAAACAATAAATTTTATATTTATAATAAAAAAATATATTAAATTTAAATGAATAATATTATCACAGAAAAGCCAATAATAAATATTGAATATGATTATTATTCAAAAATAATTTCGGAAATAATTATTGGAGGATGGGAAGAAAATGATATAAATAATTATTATGGTATAAATAGTGGTTTATCAATAGAATATCCACAATTAAAAGTTTTTTTTTCAATTCCTTTTGATTCAAATTTTTCTAATTTTGAAGTAAAACTATTTATTTATTTTTTAGTATATTTATCCTGATGAAGAATTTTTTTTTGAAAAACCACAATTTTTTTCTACAAGTATAAAAGAAAAGAATTATAATTATTATAATTATATTTATTCATTAAAATATAATGAAACATATATAAATAGAAAAGTTCCAATTTGTATTATAATAATATCTAAAAAATATGATCCAGAACAATTTAAATTATTTTTATCTTTCCTTTATAATAAAATAATAGTTAATTCAGATTATAAGAAGACTATTGAAATTTCAGATATTAAAAATTATAAAAATTTAGAATTTTTAAATATATTATTCTATTCTTTTTCAAATTTAATTAAACCATCTCCTCATTCAACATTAAGCTTAGTTTTTCCTAATTACAAAGAAAAAATAGATTTTTATTATCATTCAAATTCAGAAATTCCTTGTAATAAAACAGATAAATCAATATCTTTTTTATTTTCAATTTTAGATTTAAATATAATAATAAAAGTATTATTTATGTTATTAACAAATAGAACAATAGAATTAGTATCTTCATCTATTTTAGTTTTATCAAATTTAATTCCAGCTTTTTTAAAATTAATATATCCAATAAAATTTGATTATACTTCAATTCCGGTAATTTCGATAAAAGAAAAAGAAAAAGCTAATATTAAATCAATTCACTTTTATGGTTTATTAAATAAAACAGAAAATTTTTTTAAAAATTTATCTTCTGAAGGTTGCGTTATTGTAGATTGTGATACTAATCAAATATTTAGATATAAGAAATATGTTTCTTTTTGTCCTCTTCCTTCAAGTGAATTAACAAAGAATAAACAATTAAATTTAAAATTTTATAGAAATAAAATTATGAAATATAAAGATGATAAAAAATTAAATGAAAATCAAAAATATGAAGATATTAAATTTTTAGAAAATGGAAAAATTTTCATTGACTGTGATTCCCAAAATAATTTAGTATTAGAACATAATTATAATTATTTAACTGATAAAGAATATGCTGAATTAAGGAAAAATATAAATTTTATTAAAAATGCTGATTTAAATTTTGATTCAATTGATAAAAAGAAAATTAATAAAAGAATTTTTAATCCTGAAAGAGAGAAAAGAAGTTTTGATTATAAAATAAATAAATTATTTACTGAAATGATATATAATAAATTAATTAATCAACAAGATCCTTTAACTATTGATATGAGAGTTTTAAAAAATTTTAAAAGATTTAAACAAGATTTTCAATTTGATAATCATTCTCCGATGAATTTAATGCAAAATTTAAAAATATTTAATGAAGAATTTTCTTATTTTAATTCCTTTGTTATTAAACAAAAAATTTTTGATTTTCCTTTTAATGAAGCTAAAAATTTTTTAAGTAATATTAATAATTTTGATTCTATATATTCTAGTTATGTTTTAGTTAAAGATAATTTAAATAATGATTTGAAAAATGAAAAAAATAAAGATTATAATTTAATTCATAATTATTGTTTAAATTTTTATGGTGAAAATGGCCTTTTTCATTTATTTAATTTAATTAAAGAAAATATCAAAGATAAAGAAAATGAATTTTTCATTCAATGTTATAATAAATTAATTTTTGATGATTTTAAATGTTATTTACAAAAACATAATTCAAAAGATTTTAAAGATAATAATGATGAAAATAAAGAAAAAAACAATTTTATTGAATTTTATATTAATAATCATAATGAAATAAATTATTTGGAAATATCTAATTTTTATATTTATTTATCATTTATATTAAATCAAATGAAAGAAAGTAAATTATATAAAGAAGAATTTAATGAAGATTTATTTAATAATAAAATTATAAATTACTTTAATTTAGGATATCAAAATTGTCCTCATAATTTTCCTTTTTTTGATTTTTATAAATATTTAGATCAATTAAGTTTAAAACAATTAAATGGAAGTCATTATTATAAAAATAAAGAAATCAATAAATGTTTAGTTAAAATTATTGAAAAAATTAGAAATATTAAAATGAACCAATTAGAAAGAAATTTGGAAAAATTAATTCAAGAAAAATTTACATTAATCAATTCATATTAAAAAAATAAGTAAATATTTTAAAAAATTATTAAATTTTATTATTTTTTTTATTTGATTTTACAATTTTTTATGAATTTTGACGTCAAAAAAAAATATAATTTAAAAATATGGTTTTTATAATCTATAACACATATATATAATTTAAATAATATATATAATTAAAAGACTTTCTTTCATTAAAATAAATAATATTCCTATATTTTTTCATTTATATTATTATTCAAATAATCACTATATTTTTTATTGATGATTTTATTATATTTTTTAAAACTTTCTATTTTAATAATTTTTACAATAGGCGAAAAATTAACAGATAAATTTTTTCTTCTTACAAAAGTATTCTTTTCATTAATGAGCAAATCTTCTTTTCCATCAAAAGAGTTTTCTTCTTTAAAATCTGACATTTTAAAATTTATAATATAAAAAATGAAGAAAAATAATTTTCAAATTTTATAATTGATAATATACAAATTAAAAAATAAATAATTAAATATATACATCACCATAAATAACTAAATATACACAAAAAAAAATTAACAATTTTCTTCAAAAAAATTATTTTTCAAATTCAAAAATTCGTTCTTTTCATTATTACATTTTTTATGACTTGAAATATCAATATTAAATAAATTAAATTCCATTTTAGAAACATTCCATTCATTCATTTCATCAATAAAAGCTAATTTTAATTCTTTTTCACTGAAATCTTTTCTTTCCCATTTATTACAAATAATAGGAAATTCAATTTTTAAATTAATATCTAAATCTTCTTTTAAATAATTTAAAGCAGAAGCAGGTTTAATTCTATCACAAGGATTAAATTTAAGCATTTTCTTTAAAACCCAAATTAAATCTTTAAACTGATTTCCTAAAATTTTAAATCCATTAAAATAATCAATTTTATTGTTTTTTGATTTAATATCTTTATTAATTATATAAGTAAATTTCTTTTTATAATCATCTGAAATAAAATTTAATTCTTCATCTTTAACACCTCCTAATAGTTGAATAATTAAAATTAATTGATCATTTTCACTTAAATTTACATTTCCTTCAATTTCTTTAGGAGAAATAAAATAAGAAGAATCACCTGGAATTAAAGGATGATTAATTTCTAATTGCTTAAGTAACATTTGTCCTAAAATACAACCTAAACTCCAGATATCAATTGAATAAGTATATATATTTTCCAATAATAATATTTCAGGAGGACGATAAAATCTACTTATTATTTTAGGTGTTAAATTAGTTTTAAATTTCTTATCTTGACTTTTATATATTTTATATAAATCATAATAATTTTTGCAGTCATATTTATTTTCTTTCGATATGAAATCTAAATATAATGAATCTATTATAAAATTCGATAATGGAATTTTTCTATTTTTATCACTGAAAAGCTTTTCAGATAATTCATCTAACTTTTCATTAATATATATTTTCATTTCATTTGATAAATCACCATTTTCAATTCCTTCTCTTAACTCATTTACATTAATTCCTTCTTCAGTATAATTTAAATTTTTATTTTCATATTCTGCGAAAAAGTAATTTAATAAATCTTCTGTTGAAAAATCTAAAGTTAAATCTCTTGAAAGAGAAAAATCACTTAATTTTGCAATTAAAGTATTATTTTTTTCTACTTTTATCAATATATTTTCTGGTTTTAAATCTCTATGAATTATTCCTCTTTTAAATATATATAAAAGTGCTTTTAAAAGATCACAAGTTATTTTTTTGATTATTTCATAAGATAATTTATATGATGATTTAAATAACTGAAAAAGATTTAAATCACAATATTCCATTATTAAATATATTGAATTTAAATCTTTTTCATTTGGAATTATTATATCATATAATTGAATTATATTTTTATTTGGATATTCTGATAATTGACGAAAAATATTTATTTCCCTTAAAATCCTTTTTGAATTTATTGAATCTGATATTACTTGCTTAAATTTTTTAATTGCACATATTTCATTTGTCTTTTTATTTATTGCTTTAACTACAATTCCATATGTTCCTTCTCCTATTATATTTTGAATTTTGTAATTTTCAGAAATTTCAGAAAATTCTTCTTCGATATTTATTGAGGTTTTTTTCACTGAAGACATCTTTAATTTTAAATTTAATTTTTATAGTTTTTTAGTTTATATAAATAAAATTAATTTTTTTTCATTCATGGTTAAAAGTTAGGAATAAATAATAAAAAACATTTTTAAATGTTAATAATCTTTTTTCTAATTTTGTAAAAAAGAAATGAATTAGTATTTGATAATTTATTTATATATATTTTTTAATTAAAAAAATAAAAAATTGACATTTATGATGATTTATTATTTTTTTTTGAAATAAAAAAGAATATTGAATAACAAATATATATTTATTATTTTATTTATTTTTCTTTATATATAAAAAAATTCTCTATAAATAAAAAAAATAAGTGTAAAATAATCGAAAAAAAATAAACATCAGTAATATATTTTTTTTTCAAAAAAAATGAGTGAATTAAAATGCAGTGAATATATTGTAGATAAAATAGATATGAGTGATGTAATAGAAGAGAAAAAAACAAATGATTTTTTATTCCCTATGGAATTAAGAAGAGTAAAAAATAAATTACCAGAAGAAAAATATAATAAAACAAAATTTTTAAGATTTTTACACAAAACAGAATTAAAAAATAACGTAAATAACATCCAAGAATTAATTAAACTTTGGAATTCAGAAATTTTTAAAAAAAATACATTTATATATAAATTAAAATCAAAACAAAATAAAAAACCAACTCCTTATCAATTAATAGAAAATTCAAACAAAGAAAATAAAGAATTAATAAAAAAAAAATTAATAAAAAACTCAACAAGAAATAATCTTAATTTAAGATTAGATACTAAAATTTGTTTAAATAGAAATAATGAAGAAAATACTATAATTCAAAATTTATCTGAATTACCTCATATTAAACCTAATTTTTGTCAATATAATATTTTTAATTATTATAAAACTTTATGTATTAATAATTATACAAGAAGAAAAAATAATAAATTTTGTAATTCAGAAAAAAGCTTAGTTTCTTTAGGTAAAAGTAAAATTTCAATTAAAAATTGTTTAAAAACAATAAGAAATGATAATCCAAAAAAAAAAATATTTTTTAACACAATAATGAATTAAAAATTTAATTATAAATATAAAATAATTAATTAATTTATTTATTTATCATAAAAAATTTCAAATTAAAAAATGAATCAAAAATTCCTTCAAAAAAAGACAAAAAAAAATTCAATAAAATCAAAATTGGAAAATAATTTATCCTCATCAAAATTTAGAATAATAAATGAAAAATTATATACAATGTCAAGTGAAGAAGCTTCTAAATATTTTAAAGAAAATAAAGAAGACTTTGAAGTATATCATAAAGGTTTTTCTTCTCAATCAAAACAATGGCCAATTAATCCAAATCAATTAATATTAAAAACTTTAAAATTAAAAAAATATAAAAATAAAATTATTGCTGATATTGGTTGTGGAGAAGCTTTTTTAGCAAAAAATTTAATTCCTTTAAATTATCAAATTTATTCTTTCGATTTAGTTTCTTTAAATGAATATGTCACAGTTGCTAATATGAATAATTTACCTTTAAAAAATCATTTCTGTGATTTAGCTATTTTTTGCTTAAGTTTAATGAATAAAAATTTTCTTCCTTTTATTTTTGAAGCTAATCGAATTTTAAAAATTAATGGAAAATTATTAGTTGCTGAAATTTCTTCAAGAATTGTTGATTTAGATAAATTTATTTTACAATTTAAATTAATGAAGTTTAAACTCGTTAAGAAAATCAATGTTAAAAATTATTTTACTATACTTACTTTTAAGAAAATAGATGATGCACAATTAAATAAAAATATATTAAATATTGAAAATACTTATGATATATTAAAACCTTGTTTATATAAAAAAAGATAATACAAAAAATGTGTTTTTTGGGGAAAAATATATATATATAAAAATTAACTGACAATTTTAACCTTATACAACTTAACATCATTATAAGGTTTATCATTTTTATCACATTTCATATTTTCAATACATTGAACAGTTTCCATTCCTCTAAAAACTTTTCCAAAAACAGTATGTTTTCCATCAAGCCACTTACAAGGAACAGTAGTGATAAAAAATTGGCTTCCATTAGTATTAGGTCCACAATTAGCCATTGAAACAGAGAAACTATCATGACTTAATTTCTCATTAAATTCATCTTCAAATGTTCCTCCCCATAAACTTTCTCCTCCTGTTCCATTTCCTTTTGGATCTCCTGTTTGGATCATAAAATCTTTTATCACTCTGTGAAATATTATATTATCATAATATCCTTTCTTTGCTAATCCTATAAAATTTTCCACTGTTTTTGGACACTCTTCATTATATAATTTTATGTGAATATCTCCTAAACTTGTTTCTAATATTGCTTGATTTGCTAATTTTTTTTTTTGAGTTTTTTCATTTGGGTTTATATTATTTTTTACCTTTTCTATTATTTTCTCATTTATTATATCTCTTTTTAATTTTTCATCTTCTTTAATTTCATTTTTTGAAAATAAAAAAAATCGAATTTTCTTATATGATATTGCAAATAATAATGGATCTATAACTTTATCTCCTTGAGAACTTTTTCCTCCTGAACCAATTATTCCTGAATTATTTTTTAGACTTTTTCCTTGGAAAAGACATATATGTAAAAATCTTTCATTTTCCTTTTTTCCTAATATTGTTATTAATTTATTTGTTTTTAATTCTATTAATTTTATACCTATTGATGAAGGGTAATATATATAATTTGATGTCTCATCGAATTGAATATTTGGAGATGGTAAAATTTCTATAAATTTTTTTATCTCATTTTCTACTATTATTTTCTTTTCTAAGTCTGGTTTATTTTCTGGAAAATATTGCTCTATATTTTCATCTATTTTATATTTTATTTTCCCTGTTAAAAAATCAAAAATATAATATTTAAAATTTGAAAAAACTGAAAATAATTTTCCATTTGGTGATATTGTTAAATTTATTATTGAACCTTTATCTTTTCCTTCACTTAAATTATATAAATCAGTTTCAACTTTTAAAGTAAATTTAATATATTTTTCAGGTAAATCAAAAGTTTCATTTGACCAATATTCAATCATACCATTATTATCAGTTGAAATAATAATATCATAAATCCAATTAATTTTCATATTTGTAATTTGAAAATGATGAATTTCTACTTTTTTCAAAATATTATTTTTCTTAATATCAACAATATAAATATTTCCTTTTTCTTTTTCGCTAACAGCACAAATTTTACTCATGGTATTATTTTTATTGATAAATTCACATAAAAACGGAAAAAAAGTTAATTTAATAAAATTAATCATATCAACATTAATTATATCATAAATTTTTAAATATTCATCTTTAACAGAACATGAACAAAGAAATAATCCATCAAAACTAATAGAAAGTCCTGTAATTTTATTAGGATGAGATTTAAATTGTTTTACAAACTCAATTCCAATATATTTTTTTTTCCAAAATTTGATTATTCCATCTGTTGAACTTGTAAATATAAAATCTGTTTTTGGAGATGATATTATATGATCTATAAAATCTTTATGCATATATGATTTTGTATAAAAATGAGACATTGGTAAATTATTTAATATGTAATTTTTTTCTTTCTCTTTCTCTTCTATTAATTGATATTTTTCTTCTTCTGTTAAATTATATGCGTCTGATATTGTTATTGATGTTTCTTTTTTTGTGTTTGTAATTTCAGCTCTTCGTTTCTTTGATAATAAAGTTGTTTCTTGTTTTTTTTCTGACATTAATTATATTAAAATAATTAAAATAATATTTATTATTTATATTAAAATAAAGGACAACAATCACATTTTATAGCTTTTTCTTCAAGTTCCGTTTTTATAACCTTTTCTTTTTGTTCATTTTTATTATTAGTATCTTTTTTATAATTATATATATTTTTGATAAAATCATCAAATTTTTTTTTACATTGTCCTGAATTATGAATAGAATCAACTTCTTCATAAAAACTATTATTTTCATCTGCAAAAGTTTTAAAATCCTTTTTTTCAATAATTCTTGGTAAATCACATTTATTTCCTATAATTAATTTTAAATGATTTGTTCTACTATAATCTTTAATATTTTGAATCCATATTTTTAGATTATCAAAACTTTTTGTATCATTTAAATCAAATAAAATTATAAAACCATCATTGTCTTCATAAACTACTTTTGAAATTAATTTATTTCTTTCTTGACTTGCAGGTATTTTAATTTCAACAGTAATTCTTTTATTGTTTTCTTGTTCATGGAATTCATAATATTTAATTTTTAATCCTATTGAATCATTTTCTTCTTTTCCTGATGATAGTATATTGTTTAGAAATGTTTTTTTCCCTGCTCCTTCATCTCCTAAAATTGTTATTTTTATTTTGTCTTCTCTTGACATTTGATTTTTATAAATAGTTTTATTTTTTGAAAAAAAATAATTATGAAATATTTAAGAAAATTATTGTTTAATTATTTTGAAATAAAATGGTAATTTAGGAAAATTAACTATTTGATAAACATATAATAACAATCATAAATATAATTTTTATCAACAAAAATTAAAATTAGTTAAATAAAACATATCATATCATTTCTTATCAATTATTTTTAATCAAAATATTTTATCATAATTTTTAAATTCTCAAAAATTAAAAGTTTCAACAAAGTTTTCTCCCAAAAAATTTTTATGATTAATACTCAAATATAAATGTTATCAATTTGGAAATTATTTTTTTCAAAAAATACCAAAAAATCAAAATATTAATGTTTACAATATTATTAAATGATAACAATATAATAGTCCTAAAAATTATCCATTATAACTCTAAAATAATTGTTTTATTTTCATTTTCAATTATAAAATAATAATCATAAAATTTTCAAGACAAATAAACATAATATCCTCCTAAATAAGTTTTTTCATCATTTAAATTAATGATAAATTAAAAAACCTTTTCGTATATTTTAATGTATTATCTATATCTAAAATTAATACATAAGTTTTTATTCATCATTATTTTATTTTTATCAAAATAAACATCAAACTTTAAAATATTAAATCAAGACTTTTATTATTTTAAAATAAAAATATTAGAATTAAAATCTTAAATATCAAAAGATAAAATTAATAAAATAATAACAAAAAAAATAAATTCAAACAATACCATTCTCAATAATATTTTTATAAATTAATTTAAAAGTATCAATAATTTTATCCATATTTTCAATCGAAACTTCTTTAGCAGGATTATAAGTATGATCAAAAGGTTCTCTAATAAAGATATTTTTAGAATTATTTTTAAGAAAAAAATTATTATAAAATTTTCTTCCTTTTAAATCTCCTTTTAAATTAGTTAAAGTCATAATATTTTTAGAAACAAAACCTTGAAATTCAAAAGAACAGTTAACACAAATATTTTTATAATTAAAATAAAAACCAATAAATTTACAAAAAAGTAGGAAAATTTCACTAACAGACATTTTATTTTGAGAAATAAATTTTTTTTCTTGAATTACTTTATTAATTTTGTTTAAATCATAAAAATAAAATTCTTCAATTTTTTCAGAATTAAAAACATCAACAAAGTCTTTTTTTACTTTTCCTTTAACTCCTCCTCCAACAGAAATATTTTTTTTAATAATATATTCTTCATTATTAAATTTAGGAAGAATAGGAGGATAAATAATATCTTGTAAAAAACATAATAAAATACACATCCAACTAAATGAATTTAAATATATTTTTGATTTTTCATTATTTTTAATATTATATTTATTTAATATATCTTTTATAAAAATTGCTAATATTGGAAATCTTGCATCAATTAAAGAATATTTTAATAAAAAATTACTTCCTAAAACTGAACAAATACCATAATAATTAATATCTATTTTTAAATTTTTATATGTAAAAGAAAATAAACATAATCTTTTTGTTATATAATTTGTCATTTGTGGATCTAATTGTTTAATTAAATTTGATATATTATTTAATATATTTATTTTATTATCATCAATTGTATATTTATTTCCTTTTATTTCTAAATATGTATCTAAATCTGATGTACTACTTCCTAAACCTTGAGTTACACTTCCAAAAGGATATAATTTTATTTTAAAACCATATGATTCTATTTTTCTTATTTTTTTCTGAATTTCATCAAAAATAGTTTTGATTGATTTATCTATTTTTATACTTTCATATATGTTATTTCCTATTTTGATTGATTCTTTGAATGTTTTTAATATTGTTTTTTCTAAATTTATTAAATTATTTCTTAATTTTTCTGGAGTGTTTGTTTTATTTATATAAAATAATTCTATAAATCCAAAAATAAAAGTTAAATTGTCTTTTTCTAATAAAGAAAGTTTTTTTGGTATTAAATAAAAGTCTGTTAAAAAAGTCTTAAATATTTTTTTATACAAATAAATATCTTCTGATTCAAAAATATCATTTAATTTTATGATTAAATTATTATCAATTGATATTATTTTTTCTGTTTCATATAATTTTTTTATTATATAAAAATGATTAAAAAAAGAATCTCCTTCAAGTTTATTTAATTCAATCATTATCATTAAAAAAAATTTTAATTTACTCTTAAATTTATTAGAATATAATTTATTTGTAAAAGTATAATAATAATATAAAATAAAAATTTCTTCTTTTGAAATTCGAAAACTATATTCTTTTAAAAAAAAAACCAAATCTTCTTCTTTTATTTCTTTTTTTGGAAAAGAATTTATTTCAAAGGGAAATAAAATAGATTCTTTAATAATTGCATTTTCAATATAATTATTATATTTAATTCTCAGATTTTTTCTTTGAAGTTCACTGAAAAAAGGATAATAATGACATAAAATAAAAATTATTTCATTGAAAATTTCTTTCATTTCAAAACTTTCATTTTTAAAATTAGATAAACAATTATAAACTAAATTAAAGTTATTATCCTCATTTATGCTATCAAAAGAATAATTTATATATATTCTTCTTAAATTATTTAATTCTTTTTCTATTTGTTCTTTAATTGGTAATTTTATTTTTTCATAATTTATTCCATATATTTTTTTTTTACAAATTATTTTAAATAATCCATTATAATACTCATTTAAAGCTGGAAAATCATTATTTAATGTTGTTATATTTTTTAATATATCTTTTATTTTATCGATATTGGACAATAAATTTGAATTTTTCTTTTTTTCTTCATCTTTAAATATTGTATATATTTTTTTGGGATTTTTAATTAAAAAATCAATAATTATTTTATAATTTTTTCTTATTGCTTCTTTATCAATTAGAATATTCGATAAACAATTTATTAATTTTGTATTATCTCTTTCATTTTTTTCTTTAAAATTCTTTTGAAAATTTTCAGTTTCTCTACAAAATATTTCTACAAAATTTGAAGACATTTTATATATAAATTAAAAATTTAGAGAAACAATATATATTACATTTTTATATTTTAACGTATTATTTTATAAATAATAAAAAAAATTTAATACTAATCACTATATTATCAATCCAAAAAAAAAAGAAAAAAATAAAAATATAAGAATATATATAACTTATTTTTTTTTTGGATTAAAATGTTCTTTAATAATAGATAAATATTTTTTGAAATATTTAGAAAATAAATTACAAGTATCAGCAGATAAATGTTCATAAGGATTAATTAATAAATTTAAAAAACATTTTTCTTCAGAAGTTTTATAAATAGAAAAAACAACAGCTAAAAGAGGTAATAACATATTATTATTAGAGCATTTAAGAACAACTTCAATTTTATCTTCAGTCATAAATATTTTATTAACAAGTAAACAAGCAAATAAATTATTATTATTTAAATTATCAATAGCATAAATATTAATATAAGTATCTAAAGATTTAAAATCCCCATGAAATTCAGTTTTAAATTTTACTTTATTTAAAAATTTTTCATTTAATATTTTCCCATTTTTAATAAAATTCCAAACATTATGAATATTTGAATTAATTAAACAACCCTTTGTTAAATTTAAATCTTTTGGATTTGTTCTTAAATATTGAACAACATTATTACATATTTGTTCTTTTTCTTTATCAATTACTTCATCTCTTAATAAAGGTTCAAAAAATTCATCATTAAATAAATATTCATAGAAAAAAATAGTTTTTTTCTCACAACTATTCCAATAAAATTGATAAACATTATAAAATTCTAATTGAGTTTTTCCTAAATATATTAATTTATGTACAATATTTTTATATAATGGTCCTTTTTTAACATTAATTATTTCTATTCTGAAATCATAATAATTTTTAAATTTTAATTCTATAATTGTTCCTATTTCTTCTAAGTTATCTCCTTTTATTTTTTTTGCATTTGTTACAAATCCAGAAAAAGTTACTTCGGTAAATAAATAATAATTCGTAAAACATTTACATACTCTTTCCATTTCATCATCAAATATGTATGAATAGGAAATTTTGTGACTCATAAATTTATATATTTTTTTTTATATAATTGTATTATTATTATATTATTTATTCTATGAAAAAGAAAATATTTTTTTAGTTTGTTATTTATATAAATAAAATTAATTAAATACTTAAATTTTTATATTATTGTTTTTTTCTTTTTTTTGTTTAAAACCAATATTTGAACATTTTTATTATAATAATTTAAATAATAATTTTTATAACCTTTATTTTTTTTTATGATTTAAATTATATTCAAAATTATCATTTCTTAATTCTAAAAACTTGTTTTTATTTTTTTTATTTTTAAACTGAAATAAATATTTTTATTAAATATATTAGTTTTCTATTTTTTTATAATGTCGAAATTCAAAAATGAAATTAACACTTATAAAACTTTTTCAAATTCCAAATTTGATTTATTAACAGAAACAAAATATAATCAAAAAGAAAATCCTAAAAAACAAATAATAAAAAATATATATAAAAACCCATATATAGAATTATCAGGAAGATCGATTTTTCAATCTAAAAATATAATAAAGAAAAAGAAAAAAAATAAAATAAAATCATTAGATAATATTAAATTAGATTTAGAAAGTAATCAATATTTAATAAATAAAAAAAATAATTTATCTCCTATTAAATTCATTCAAAGTGTTAAATCAAGAAATGAAAATTTAATTAGAAGTACAATTTTAAGTGAAAATAGAAAAAAAGAATTATCTGAAAAAAATATTTTAAATGAACCTTTACCGATTTTAAAAAATATTAAATCTTTAAATACTTATCAAATAGAAAAAGATTATAAAAAAAAATATATTGATGATAATGTAAAAAATATTTTATTTAATGAACTTATATCTGCTAAAAATGTAGTAAATTTAAAATTAAATCAAAAGCTTAGAAAATTAAAAAATAATTTTTCAAATCCGAAAGTGAAAATGCGTGTCAGAAATTATTTAGATAAAAATAAAAATTTTAACAATAAAGAAAAAGAAAATCATAATAAAGTAAATTTAAAAGATTTACATTATATAAGAAAAATTAAATTACTTCATACTCCTTCTTTTTTTGAAATTAATTCAAATACAACTCAAAAAGCAATTATTAAAGATAATGAAATAATGAGTAAATTTGAAAAATATAATTTTTCAAAAATTTCATAATAAAATATTTTTTTTGTATTTAAATGATTTATCTCTATAAATACATAATATTTAATTTAATCAAAATTTATAATATTTAATTTTTATTTGTCTTTTTTTAAATTTGTTTTCTCATCAATTTTTTCCTTTCTTAACATTTTCTCTCTTTTTTCTTTTGCTCTTTTTTCCTTTAAAATTTGATAATTACTATTAATTTTTAAATTTTCAGGTGCTTTACTATTAATATATCTAGTTCTAGTAATTCTCCCATATTTTTTAATTAAATATAATATAATTATAATTCCAAGAACCACAATAATTTTTGTCCAAGGAATAATTATAATATATGAAGATATCCCATTTAATATTTTTATAATGCCTTCATTAATTCTTTTTGTTTTTATAAATTGGTCTAATTCAATTTGATATGAATGAATTATATCAAAATTTATATAATTTAAAAATATTTTCCCACATATTATTGAACATATTTCACTTTGTAAATCTATTACTATTACTATTGAATTTTGCATTTTTAATTCTGTATCAATAAATGCAAGTTTATTTATTATTCCAAAAATAAATTCATTTATATCTTCTTCTAATGATTCTAAAATAAAGATAAACGTTGATATTTCTTTATTTATAAACATTCCTTTTTGAATTTTACTTATTATTTCATATTCTTCTTCTTTCAAAATATTTTCTGGTGAAATTAATATATATTTAGACATTATTTTCTTATTTAAAATTTGTTCTTCTAAATAACCAATTAACTTATCAATAGACCATTTATTCAAAGAGCAAAAACAAAAAGAAACAAAAAAAAATCCCAAAAGTCCTTTTATCATAAATAAAAATAAAAATTTAAAAAATAAAAAAAAAAACAAAATAAAAAAAAACAAAAAAAAAATTTCAAAAACTAATCTTTCTCAAAAAACTAATATCGCTTTTAAAATAAATATCTATTTATGAAACCCATCTACTAGGTAATCCATGTTTAGTCCATCTTCCTAAATTTCTACTACATCCTTTACAAGTTAATCTATTTCCTTTTTTATCGACATAAGTATATTTAATACCTCCACCTAAAGCACCAGTACATTCAATAACATTAACAGTACCTGCTTTAACTTTTAATTCCTTTCCAATATAAGTACCAATATGTCCGTTCATATGAATAAGTCTTGGTTCTCCACTTTTAAGTCTAGAAAAATCAGAAGAAAGATCAGTACATAAATTAATTAATCTATCTGCTCCAACATCTGGTGGATCTTTCAATGTTCTTTGGAAACTTCCTTTTGTTTTGTCATTTATGTTTCTACCATTAAATAAGGCTTTTAGTAAATTTGAACAATCACACCACCATGTTGATCCATCCCAATATAAAAGGTTGTATGGATATTTCATACGGTATTTTGATGGTTGTTTGGCTAATGTTTCTAATTTGGATACAAATTCTTTTTTTGACATTTTACTTTCTATTGTTGTTGATAGTACTATTAAGAGAAAAAGGAAGATTTTCATTTTTTTTATATGATTCTTTTTTTTTTATATTTTTTTATGTTTTTTTATATTTTTTTTTTGTTATTTTTTTTGGTTTATAGAAGATATCTTGGGTTTTTTTTTTTTTATATTTTTTATTGATAAATATGTTGATAATAATTTTTTTATTCAATTCTTCAAAAAATTAAATAATATTATTCATTCTTTGAAAGAAAGAAATATTGCAATTCTATAAATTATCTTGAAAATATGATTTTCAAAAAATGAGTTTATTTAAAATACAATCATTGTTTTATCATTAAAATAAATATCATTTCTACTAATAATCCTCCAAAAATTAATCTTATAAAATTAAACATAAAATATAAAAAATCCTCCCGAATAATAATTTTATAAATAAATAAATCCCAAAAAAAATAAAATTAAAAAAAAAAACCATCTAAAATATTCTATTTTAAAGTCTAATATTAAAACTTTATCCAAAATAACCCTTAAAATTTATGATAAAAAAGGAAAATGTTTAAAAAAACTTAATAAAAATCATTTTTAATAAGTAACCCATTTAGTAGGTTTACCATGTCTAGTCCATTGTCCTAAACTTCCACATCCCTTGCACTTGTATCTTCCTCCTCTACTATCAACATAAGTATATTTAATACCTCCTCCCATAGAACTAGTACACTCAACAGAATTGACAACACCTTGTTTAGTATTTCTTTCAACTCCAATATAAGCACCAACATGACCTTGTTTATGAAGTAATCTAGGTTCTCCTTTTTTAAGTAATCTAAAATCAGATGAAATTGAAGAACATTGATTAAAAAGACCTTCTACTGTAACATCTCCTGGATCTCTTAATTGACTTTGGTAACTTCCTTTTCTTTTGTCGTTTATATCTCTACCGTTAAATAAAGCTTTCATTAAATTTGAACAATCACACCACCAACTACTACCATCCCAATATAAAAGGTTGTATGGGTATTTGTTACGATAGTGAGAAGGTTGCCTTGTTAAGGCTTCAAGTTTGTTCACCCAATCTGTTTTTGTTAGTTTTGAATTTGTTGAATATATTAATGATATAACAAGGAGAAAAATGAGTTTTTGATTCATTTTTTTTTAATATTTTTTTTCAGGTTTTTTATTATTTTTATATTATTTTATTTGATTGTTTATTATTTTAATGGTATTTTATTTGTTAAATTTTCATATTATTCTTTAAGTATCTAATATCATTTTTAATTATTATATATTTATATAGAAAATTGATTTCATTTTTTTTAATGTTATTATTTAATAATTAGTTTTAATAATTGATAGTAACATTTAATTTAATTTACAGAAAAAAAAAATTAATTATAAAAAGATTTATTTTTATTTTTTTTTGTAGGAGTATATACATTACTATAATATTTTGGAGCATATTTATCATCAAATTGTTCATAATACTTATTATTTCCTTTATTAAAATTTGTAGATTTAATACATTTTAAATCATTCGAAACAGATTTTAAACAAGAAAAATCTTTTGAAGGACTTTTAAAACATCTTAATAATTCTTTTTCTTTTTTAATTATATTATTTTCACTTCTATTTCTTTTATTTTTTGATAATATTGAAATTACTTCTTCTCGATTTAATTTCCTTACTGAAAATTTATACTTTATTCTTTTATTTTTTTTTTTGGTTCATTATTTTTTTTTGTGTTTGTTTTCTTTTTATCATTATTAATAACTTTATGATTATTTTGTTTTTTTGATTTTCTAGATCTTGGCTTTTTTAAAAGAGAAAATTCAATTACTTCATTTAATGAAATTGTTTTAACTTGAGGTTTAATTTTATTATATTTATTTATAAATAAATCATCTTCATTTATTATTTCATTATCTTCTTCTTCAACAGGCAAATCTTTCGGAAAATTATTATTATCTTCCATTTATTTTAAATAAAAATAGGAAATCAATCAAAAAAATAAAAAAAATAAAAAAAATAAAATTTAATTATTTATTATTTTATATTACAAATAGAAATATTATTTAATATTACAAATATTTATTAAATAACTAAAATTACAACAAATTCAATATTCAATTTCTCTAATTAATACACTTAAAACTATTCAAAAAAAAAAACACATACCAATAATATTAATAAATAATAAAAAATTAATATTTCCAATTAAACCCAATAACTATACAACTAATATTATCTTCACTTCCATTTTTAATAGCTTCATTAACAATAATTTTACATAATTCATTAGGAA
>JAEEGL012680696.1_pt1 | contig 21710 bp, 14 predicted proteins | sample 9134231 | NCBI WGS metagenome assembly JAEEGL01 (sample SAMN16246548, study PRJNA631951) | gut metagenome | biome: gut microbiome; feature: rumen; material: fiber-attached | host: Bos | place: Iran: Karaj | collected 2018-10
AAGGTGGACTCCATAAAGAATGCCACGATGCCTTCGACGGCCAGTGGTGCGCCGAAGATATCGCCTACGAACCAAGAGTAGTTCGACCAGTTGGTGCCGAACTCAAACTCAAGGATGATACCTGTGGCAACACCCATGGCGAAATTGATGCCGAAGAGTTTTTGCCAGAACTTTGCGCAGTCGCGCCAAAAGACGTCACGCTTGCGATACCAGATGGTCTCGCAGATACCCATGATGACAGCCAGTCCGAGGGTCAGCGGAACGAACAGCCAATGGTAGATGGCTGTCAGTGCGAATTGTGCTCTTGCCCAGTTGATGGAGCCGGCGTCGATGTTTAAAAGTAAATCATTCATATTGTTAGGTTTTATTAGGGATTGTTTTTTTTGTCAGGGAGGGTAGGGGGCAGTCAGGGTGAGGCGCGGTCCATCATTTCGGAAGCGACGAAATCGGGTTCCTCGCCCTCGGCAGCATGGGTCTTCAGGAAGTTGGGAAAGAAAAATAGCTTCAAGACGACGAAAATGACAAATAGTTTGATGAGGATGACGACCCACAGCGTCCGCCCAAGCGTCATGGAGCGGAAACCGTCGTAGTATAGGTCGAACACGCGATAGAAAAAGCCCGTTTTTTTCATATGCAAGTATAGTGGCTTTCGCTGCTCAGAACGTTAATAATGGTGCAAATATAGTGAATAAAATGAAAACAACCAACTTTTCTTTGTGTTTTTTCGTAGAAAAATACTAAATTTGCAGCCAAATTTAAAAAAATATGGAAAAAAGAGCATTTAGTCGCATCCTTGTGGGCGTAATTATCGTTGCTTTGCTGGCCGTTATCGGTTGGCTGGGCTATAGCCTCATGCAGGAGAAACAGACCAATCAGGATATGCAACAGCTGGCAGAGCTGGACAAGCAGGAAATGGAGAAGGAATATCAGAACTTCGCCATGCAGTATAGCGAGATGAAGACGTATATCAAGAACGACTCCATCATTGCCGAACTGACTCAGGAGCAGGAACGCACGCAGAAACTGCTGGAAGAACTGAAACGTACACACGCCAGTGATGCAGCAGAGATTACGCGACTGAAAAAGGAACTGGCTACCGTGCGGGCCGTGTTGCGCTCGTACGTGTTGCAGATTGACTCGCTGAACCGCCTGAATCAGGACCTGATGACGGAGAACGACCGCGTGCGCTCAGAATTGGAGCAGAGCAACCAGCAGAACCAGACGCTGACGACGGAGAAGGCGTCGCTGTCGGAGAAGGTGGCTATTGCCGCCCAGTTGGATGCAACGAACATTTCGCTGACTCCGCTTAAAAAGAATGGCAAGGCAGCGAAGAAGATGAAGGATGCCAAGACGCTGGGTGTGTCGTTTGTCATCACGAAGAACGTCACCGCCACGAACGGCACACGACAGGTCTATGTGCGTGTGATGACGCCAGAGGGTGAAGTGCTCAATGGCGGAGGCACGTTTGAATATAGCGGCAAGCAGATGGCATGGTCGATGAAAAAAAGCATCGAATATACTGGCGAGGAAACGCCGTTGACCCTCTATTGGACGGTGAACGAATATCTGGGCGGCGGACAGTACAACGTCAGTATCTTCTGTGACGGTCAGGCTATTGGGTCAAGAAACTTTACATTTGAAAAATAAGGAATGAAGAACAAACTCATTGCTTTTATCCTGCTAACGACAGGGCTGACGCAAGATGCGACTGCACAACGGCTGCTCTCGCTGGACAGTTGCAGGGCCATGGCGCTTCGCAACAACAAGGAGCTCAGCATCTCGCGTGTAAAGCAGGAAGTGGCTGCCAATGTGCGTAAGTCGGCACGTACCAAGTACTTGCCGCATGTCAGTGCGCTGGGAGGCTACGAATGGACCAGCAGAGAAATCTCGCTGCTCAGCGATGATCAGAAGGAAACGCTCTCGAATTTGGGAACCTCGCTGACCGCGGGTATTGCTGGACAGGCAGGTCAGGCTTTGGGAAACTTGCCTACGGGGGTTCAGCAGCTGTTGAATATGATAGGTATCACGCCAGAGGCCGTTGCAGGCAGGATAACATCGATGTCGAGTGGATTAGCCACTTCTCTAAATGGTGTTGGTCAGGGCATCGTGGATGCGTTCCATACCGATACGCGCAACATATTTGCCGGAGCAGTGGTGGTAACGCAGCCTGTGTTTATGGGCGGTGCCATTATCGCCATGAACAAGATGGCAGATCTTGGTGAGGAACTTGCCTGTAATTCTGCTGAACAGACAAGACAGCAGACGCTGTATAGCATTGACCAGACTTACTGGCAGGTGGTGTCGTTGCGTCACAAGCAGAAGTTGGCAGAGGGCTATCTCGACCTGGTGAAAAAGCTGGACGGCGACGTGCAGAAAATGATTCAGGAAGGTGTGGCTACGCGCAGCGAAGGATTGAGCGTCAGCGTGAAAGTCAACGAGGCGGAGATGATGCTTACCAAGGTGAACGATGGTCTGGTACTGTCGAAGATGTTGCTTTGTCAGTTGTGCGGAATGCCGATTGACGAGCAGATTGTACTGACTGACGAGGAGAACGAAACGCTGGATGCAGTGGAAGTAACGCCACAGATGGAAGTGGAACAGGCTTTGGAGAATCGTCCGGAGTTGAGACAACTGCAGAATATGGTAGATATGAGTAAGCAGATGACCAACATCCTGAAGGCTGGTAATCTGCCGCAGGTGATGTTGATGGGTGGCTATATGGTGTCGAACCCCAATCTATTCAATAGCTTCCAGCGCAAGTTCGGAGGAATGTGGAATGTGGGCGTCATGGTACGTGTCCCCATTTGGAACTGGGGTGACGTGGCTTATAAGGTGCGTGCCTCGAAAGGTGCGACAACCATTGCCCGCCTGAAAATGGACGACGCACGCGAAAAGATTACCCTACAGGTGAACCAAAGCAATTTCCGGGTGCAGGAGGCTAACAAGAAACTGGAGATGGCCAAGGTCAACATCCAGAAAGCCGACGAGAACCTGCGTACGGCCAATCTCGGTTTCCGTGAGGGTGTCATTTCGACTACTACCGTCATGGAGGCTCAGACGGCTTGGCTGCAGGCTCAGTCGCAGAAGATAGATGCAGAGATAGATGTCAAGCTCAGTCAGGTGAACCTGCAGAAGGCCCTTGGCACTTTAGAATAAAGTTCTTGCTAAGGCAAGCGTACTAAAGAAACGATTAGAAAGTAGAAAGTTTAAAGTATAAAAGATTATGTCAAACCAGGCTAAAGAACAACATAATAATATTCTGTTTGCAATCCTAGGATTTGCAGTGGTCGTCATTATCGTGGCCCTAATAGGTTTCTTTGCATTGGGACGCGACCCTGAACTGATTCAGGGACAAGTGGAAGTCAGCGAATATCGCGTATCGAGTAAGGTTCCCGGACGTATTTTGGAAATCAGAGTAAAGGAAGGCGACTATGTCAAGGTTGGTGATACGCTGGCCATTCTGGATGCCCCGGAAGTCCGTGCTAAGATGGAACAGGCTCAGAGCGCGGAGAATGCCGCTGCGGCATTGGAATTGAAGGCACAAAACGGTGCGCGTCAGGAGCAAATCCAAGGTGCTTACCAAGTGTGGCAACAGGCTAAGGCAGGACTGGAGATTGCCGAGAAGTCGTATCAACGCATCCAGCGTCTGTTCGACGAAGGTGTGGTATCGGCCCAGAAGCGTGATGAGGTGTATGCTAACTTCAAGGCTATGGAGGCGCAGTGTAAGGCTGCCGAGAGTCAGTATCAGATGGCTCAGAACGGTGCTCGCCGTGAGGATAAGCTGGCTGCTGCCGCTCAGGTAGGACGCGCTCGCGGTGCTGTGCAAGAGGTAAACAGCTATATTCACGAGACTGTACAAATTGCTCAGATGGAGGGTGAAGTTAGCAGTATCTATCCGAAGGTAGGAGAACTGGTGGGAACTGGTTCACCTATTATGACCATCTCGATGATGCAGGATATGTGGGGCTCTTTCAATGTTCGTGAAGACCAGCTGAATGGCATGGAGGTCGGAAAGACTTTCAAGGCTTTTGTGCCTGCTTTTAATAAAGAGGTAGAAATGAAAGTCTATTATATGAAGGACCAGGGTTCGTATGCTGTTTGGAAGGCCACCAAGGCCAATGGCCAGTATGACCTGAAGACCTTCGAGGTCAGAGCCCGTCCGACGGAGAAGTTCGACGGCTTGCGTCCGGGTATGTCGCTGATTGTTAAATAGTTGGCAATTGATATTTGACAATTGGAACGGTTGAGGCAGATATATGAAATCATGATGCGAGAGTTGTTGATTCTGCGCATGAATCACATCTATCGCTTCTGCATGGTACTCTTCCCTGTGGTGGTGATTTTCTTCTTCACCTCACTGATGGATGACGGTCTGCCTACGAGTATGCCAGTTGGCATCGTTGACTTGGACAATACTTCGACGTCGCGTTCGCTGTCGCAACGACTGGACGGTTTCCAGATGTCGCGTATCGTTGCTCATTATCCCAATGTTACAGAGGCGCGCAAGGCCATCCAACGCAACGAAATCTACGGATTTCTCTATATCCCGAAAGGTACGACGGAGAAGCTGATGGCTTCGCGTCAACCGAAAATTTCCTATTATTATTCCTATACGACGCTGGCTGCTGGTGCTTTGTTGATGAAGGATTTGAAGACCATCTCCACGTTGGGCTCTGCTGCTGTAGGACAGGCAACCATGCGTGCCAAAGGTTATACCGACCGCCAGATTCAGGCATTCCTGCAACCTGTTAAGGTGGATTTGCACCAGATTGCCAATCCATGGACCAGCTATAACGCCTACCTCTCGACAATGATTGTGCCGGGCATGATTATGCTGTTTATCTTCCTCATCTCGGCCTATTCGTTAGGTGCGGAACTGAAGTTCGGTTCGTCGAAACGCTGGTTGGAAATGGCCGATAACCATATCATGACGGCACTGCTGGGTAAATTCTTGCCGCAGATGCTTATCTGGCTGGCTATTGTTTACGGCTATGAATACTATGTGTTCTACGTGTTGCAGTTCCCGCATCTGGGTAGTCCCTGGATGTTGGTTCTGCTTGGCCTGATGCAGGTGCTTGCCTGTCAGGGCTTCGGCATCTTCGCCTTCGGACTGATGCCTTCACTGCGTATGTCTATGAGTGTCTGTTCGCTGTGGGCGGTGCTTAGCATCTCGATGGCCGGCTCTGCTTTCCCTGTTATGGGTATGGATGGTGCGTTGCAGTCGTTGTCGTGGCTGTTCCCGCTTCGACACTATTGGATGATTTATCAAATTTGTGTCTTCAACGGATTCCCGCTCATCGAGGCGTGGTTCCATTTCGCGGCCCTTGCAGCCTTCATGCTCCTGCCTTGGCTCGTTGTAAAGAAGATTAAGAATGCTATGCTCACCTATGTCTATATTCCATAACATATACGAAGGCATTGTGAACACCTGCTTCATCTGGCGCAAAGAGATGACTCAGGTGATGAAGGACGAGGGAGTGCTCATCTTCTTTATCCTCGTGCCGTTGATTTATCCTATTCTTTATTCCTGGATTTATAATAACGAGACAGTGCATGATGTACCAGTATGTGTTGTTGACCAGTCGCACTCTTCACTATCGCGACAGTTCATCCACATGATTGATGCTTCGGCAGATGTACGTGTGGCTTATTATGCGCAGGACCTCGATGAAGCAAAGTCACTGGTCAGTCGTCAGTTGGTTAAAGGCGTTTACCTGATTCCCAGTGATTTCGAGACTAATATTCTACGAATGGAGCAGGGGACAGTCAGCGTGTATTGTGACATGAGTCTGATGCTCACTTACAAGGCCATCTTCCAGACGGTACAGCTCGTCACGCTGGAGATGGGCAAAGAGATTCAGACGAAGCTGGGTGGTCATTATACAGCGCGCGAAGAGGTAATTGCCGCACGACCATTGGACTACGCCGATGTGCCCATCTTCAATCCACAGGGAGGTTATGGTTCCTTTGTCCTGCCTGCAGTGCTGATGCTCATTCTGCAACAGACGCTCGCCCTTGGCATCGGACTTTCTGCCGGTACTTCTCGCGACGAGAATATAGGTCGATGCCTTATTCCTTTTAGAGACCCCCACTATCGCGCTACACTGCCTATCGTCTTCGGCAAGGCTGCATGTTATCTTATGATTTATGGGGTTATGGGAACCTGGCTTGTTGCAGCAGTTCCGCGTCTGTTCCATTTCCCACAATTAGCTGAGTGGACCACCTTGCTCGCATTGATGATTCCTTACACCCTGGCCTGCATCTTCTTTGGCATGGTGGTGTCGTGTATGGTGAAATACCGTGAGAACGTCATGTTGCTTATGGTGTTTGTCTCCGTTCCACTATTGTTCCTTACGGGTGTTTCGTGGCCGCAGTCTAACATCCCCGGTATGTGGCAGGGCGTCTCATGGCTGTTCCCCTCTACGTTCGGAGCCCGTGCCTTTGTACGCCTCAACTCCATGGGAGCAAGTCTCGGCGATGTTCTCACCGAGCTCCGCATCCTATGGATTCATGTTGGCTGTTATTTCCTTATAACTCTCTGCGTCTATCGCTTCCAAATCTACCGCGCCAGCCGCATTAAACTTTGATGGGGTACGTCTATTTATTGTATCCTGCCGTGAGCTCGCAAATCTTCACTATGACCTGCATAGCTTTTTCCATCGATTGGATGGGTACGAACTCGTACGGCCCGTGGAAGTTGATGCCGCCGGCGAAGATGTTGGGGCAGGGGAGACCCTTGAACGACAACTGAGCACCGTCAGTACCTCCGCGGATGGGCTTCACCTTCGGCGCCACGCCGCAGTCCTGCATAGCTTTCAGTACCAAATCGATGACGTGCATGGCGTCGGGCTCAATCTTCTCCTTCATATTATAATATTGGTCGCTTAGCACGCATTCTACCGTCCCCGCGCCGTATTTCTCGTTCATCTGCTCGGCGCAGCGCGCGATGAACCGTTTGCGGTCTTCGAATTTTTCGCGGTCGTGATCGCGAATGATGTACGACAGTTTCGCCTGCTCGATGTTCGACGTGATGCCAAGTAGATGCTAGAAGCCCTGGTAGCCCTCGGTGGTCTCGGGAGTCTCGTCATCTGGCAGCATCTTCGCAAACTCTGCAGCCAGCGCGTTGGCATTGACCATCTTTCCTTTCGCATAGCCTGGGTGAACGCTGACGCCCTTGATGGTAATTTTAGCAGACGCGGCATTGAAGTTCTCAAACTCCAGTTCACCCACGTCGCCGCCATCCATCGTGTAAGCCCACTCGCAGCCGAACTTCTCGACGTCGAAATGGTGAGCGCCCATACCAATTTCCTCGTCGGGATTGAACGCCACGCGGATTTTGCCGTGTTTGATGTCCTTATGTTCCTGCAAATACACCATGGCCTGTACGATTTCGGCAATGCCGGCCTTATCGTCGGCGCCCAATAGTGTCGTACCGTCGGTCACGATGAGATCTTCACCAACGTGCTGCAACAGTTCTGGAAACTTCTTCGGGCTCGACACGATGCCTTCTGATAGCAGGATGTCGCTACCATCGTAGTTGCGCACAATCTGCGGTTTGATGTCAGCTCCGCTACAGTCGGGGCTAGTGTCGTAGTGCGAGATGAAGCCAATGACAGGCACGTTGTCTTTCGTGTTGGCCTTCAGCGTGGCGTAAATGTAGCCTTTGTCGTCCATTTCCACATCGTCCAAGCCTTCACGCTCCAACTCTTTCTTCAGGTATTCTGCAAACAATAGTTGCTTACTCGTACTGGGTACAGTCTCACTCTCTTCGCTTGACTGCGTGTCGAACTTCGTGTAGTTCAAAAATCGTTCTGTGATATTCATTTTTCTGTTTTAAGTTGATTTCTGCCTGCGAAGGTACGAAAAAGCAAACAAAATACCAAAGATAATCGGATTTTTCTTTGTTCATTTGAAGAAATTTCGTAACTTTGTCCCCATGAATGAAATGTCAACGACAAAGAAACCCCGTCTGGAATGGCTTGACGCACTACGAGGATTCACCATGATTCTTGTGGTTGCCTACCATGTCGCACAGAGCGGATTCGGGGAGTCGTGGCGAAATTCTTCGTCCATGCCTTTCCTTATCCTTTTCCGTATGCCGCTGTTCTTCTTCGTCAGCGGATTCCTGGCGTACAAGGCGTCGCAGGTGTGGAATCTCCGCAATCTCGGTACGCTGGTCCTGAAGAAGTTACGCGTGCAGCTCATCCCCACCGCCGTGTTCTTCCTGCTTGCTATCGCGTTGCTCTACAAGAACTTCTGGCCGTCGGTCGAAGAGGAGCTGATGTCTCCGCTCAAGGGAGGCTACTGGTTTACGGTGGCTCTGCTATGGATGTTTCTCATTTACTATCCCTTCGCCTATTTGGAGAGTAAGATGAAGCACGCTTCGTGGCTGCCCATCGTCGTGCTGTTCCTCATCTCCTTGGTGCTTTACGAGAGCTGCTATCAGCCGAAATATTTCTCGTGGGCGCAGGGCTATCGCGGCGCGAAGACGGAATTGTGCAATTTCCTCATGTACACCAGTCTCAGCCAGGTATTCCTCTACTTCCCCTTCTTTCTTTACGGAAACATCGTGCATCGCTATTGGCAGAAGGCGCAGCGTGTCATGGACTCGAAGTGGTTCTTCCCGTTGCTTATCGTCATCGTCATCTTCTGCACACTTGATGCACTGAAGTGGCACTACATGCGAATGACCTGGGCCATCGTTCCACTGACGCTGGCGAAATTCCTGCTCCTCACCATCGTCTTCATGTATTTCCGCACCTACCAGCAGTACTTCACGAAGTTCACTGTGATGGGTGCGACGTTGCAATACATAGGCCGCCGCACGTTGGACATCTACCTCATACATTTCCTCTTTATGCCGGATCTGCCGCACATCGGTGCGTTCTTCAATGCCCATTCGCATAACTTCATTGTCGACACCACACTGTCTATCCTCGTCGGTTTGGTCATCATCGGTTTCAGTATTATCACGTCAAACATCCTTCGCATCAGCCCGTTCTTCAAGAAATGGCTGTTTGGACGAAGTTAAATATTTTACTTATGCAAGTTACTCCCAAAGAAGGCATCACAGATGCCAGACAATTAGGCTACCCCAAGTATGCCGTGTTAGGTGTTCAGCACTTGTTTGCCATGTTCGGTGCCACCGTATTGGTACCCGTGCTTACCGGTCTTTCCGTGTCGTCAACCCTGCTGTTTGCCGGTATCGGCACATTGGTCTTCCATTGCGTCAGCAAATTCAAAGTACCGGCATTCCTCGGTTCCTCATTTGCCTTCCTCGGAGGTTATCTCTCGGTGAAGACGCTGGGTGTGGAACAGGGAATGAGCGAGACGCTGGCCTTGGACTATGCCTGTGTGGGTGTGTTTTTTGCCGGCTTGTGCTATTTCGTGATGGCCGGCCTTATCAAGTCGTTCGGCTTGGAAAAGATATTGCGTTATTTCCCGCCTGTGGTGACGGGGCCCATGATTATAGCCATCGGTCTGGTGCTCTCGGGCAGTGCCATTCAGAACTGTACCACCAATTGGCTGCTGGCTATTGTGGCTATTGTGACGGTCATTAGCACCAGCGTCTATGGCAAGGGCATCATCAAGATCATTCCCATTTTGTTGGGTGTGTTGGTCAGCTATACCCTCGCAGCAGTAACAGGCGAAGTGAATTTTGCGGCATTAGAAGAAGCAGCATGGATAGGATGGCCCATTAGCAGCGAGCAGACCGCGCTGGCAGTTATAAACAATCTCGACACCTCGTTCCTCGTCTCTACCATCATTGCCATCATGCCTATTGCCATTGCCACCATCATGGAACATATCGGTGATATGTGCGCCATTTCGTCAACTGTGGGCAAGGACTTCCTGAAAGACCCCGGATTGCACCGCACGCTGATGGGCGACGGTCTGGCAACCTCGCTGGCTTCGCTCTTTGGCGCTCCCGCCAACACAACATACGGCGAGAATACCGGTGTGCTGAACCTCACCAAGGTCTTCGACCCTGCTGTCATCCGTCTGGCTGCCGTCTTGGCTATCTTGCTGTCGTTCTGTCCGAAGTTTGCGTGTCTGATTGGCCTGATGCCCGCAGCCACTATCGGTGGTGTGAGCCTCATCCTCTACGGTATGATATCAGCTGTCGGTGTGCGCAATCTGGTGGAAGACGGTGTGGATTTCAACTCTTCGCGCAACGTCTTTGTAGCAGCCTTGATACTTGTCATTGCCATCGGTGTGAAATATGGTGCCGATGACAATGTGAGCGTTGGTCCCATTCATTTCTCCGGCTTGGCGTTGTCTGCCCTCGTGGGTATCATTCTCAACGCCATCCTTCCTGGTAAGTTGGGTTTGAAGGTGAAGAGCGTTCATGGCAAGGAAAAGCCCGGCAACTAACCTTTCACGTAATGAGAAAGATTGAGGATATTCAGGAACTGCGCCAGATTCAGATGGACATTCTCGATGAGGTCCATTACTTTTGTGAGGCCCACGGCCTGCGTTATTTCCTGTCGAGCGGTACACTCATCGGTGCGGTGCGTCATAAGGGATATATTCCATGGGATGACGACATAGATATCTATATGCCTCGCAAGGACTATGAGGATTTCCTCCAGACTTATACTTCTGATTCTGGGCATTATCGAGTTATTAATCCTCAGACGGAGCAACACTATTATTATACCTTTGCCAAGGTCGTTGACGTCCGTACGCGGGTGGTGGAGAAGGAAACGGCTGGATACGAAATCGGTGTCTATATGGATATCTTCCCAGTAGACTATGTGACGGATGACTTGCAGGAACGCGAGCGTATTTTTAAAAAGAAAAAGTTGCTTTATAAGATTAGAAGATGCAAGATTTCGAAGAACAACTATCTGCGTTCACGCCTTGCTTATTATGTCTATAAACATTGGCCTATGAGTGTCGGTCAGATAGAGCGAAAGATTCGGAAGTTGATAGTATTGAAAGAGCCGACGTGTACCGTCTGTAATATGACAGAGGCTGGCCCAAGTATCAAAGGATGTTTCCCTGCAGAGGATATCGCCTCGTCAGTGGATATCGAGTTCGAAGGGAAACAGTATAAGACGATGGTGGGTTTCAAGGACTATTTGGAACGCACCTATGGCGACTATATGACGTTACCCCCTGTAGAGCAACGTGTCACGCATCATTTTGAGGCGTATCGGCTGTAACTATACCCAGATTTTCTTGTCCTGCTTTTGGTATTCAAAACCATGTGAGGTTTTGCTGGCTTTCTCGTATATCTTTGAGGCGAATACAATGTCATGGAGAGCTAGACCGTAATTGTAGCTAAGAATACGTTCATCATCATTAGTACGACCAGGATTCTTTCCTTGCAGTACGTGGTGAATCTCATCGTATTCGTGGAACTGATTGAAGTATTTCCACGTCTGAATCTGTCCTGTGTCGTCGCCAAAGACCTTGTCGAAGAAGAGGTCGCAATTCTGAAAACCGCGTACATGGACAGGAATCACCGTCACACCTTTTTTATATTGGCTGTTGTCAGGGAAGAGCAATTCTGTGGCTACGGTGACGCATGATATCACGACATCGGCTTCTGAGAGAAATACTGTAGGATTGTCGATAATCTCAAATGTCACATTGTCGTAGGCCTTGAAGCGTTCAATGAACATCTCGGCCTGATCTTTATAACGCATTAAGCGGATGGTGATGTGACGATCTGCGTTATCTGCAATGAGACAGAGGGCTACGGCACGTGCGATGTTGCCTAAGCCAATCATCGAATAGGTGTCAACGTCTTTGCGCTGAAACGTTCTTGCAGCTAAAGCTGCTACGGCCCCCGTCCGCATGGCTGTAATCCAGTCACCATCCATGATGGCTAAGAGCTGTCCTGTCTCCGCATCATAGAGCGTGATGTCGCTCTTCAGCATAGGTATTTGTCCCTCAATGCGACTCACCAGTTTCAGACCAAAATACTTTCTGCCATTGTATTTAGGCAAAAGACATGGCATAGAGGTCATAAAGTCTTCTCCTTGTGGATGAACACTGAGTTTAGCGGGCATCTGGGCATCGTCTTTCATCAGGAAGCCTTGTTTGACCCATTCAATGCACTCTTTTGGACTAATGTTTAGTGCATCTATTTGTTGCTGTTGGATGATGGAAACCATACCTCTATTTTAGTGTTTTGAGTCCTTCAATGAGTCGGGTGTTGTCCTTATGGTCGCGAACGGCAATGCGCATATACTGCTTCTTGGGGTCGAGACCTGGCTTCAGACTGCAGTCGCGTGTCAGGATGTTGTGCTGCTTGAGCATATAGATGACTATCTCGCTGGCTTTGTAAGGAGGCAAAACCTCGCAGAGGAAGTAGTTTGCCTGAGTTGGCATCACACGCAGATAAGGAACGGTGCGCAACTGGCGCTCGAAATCGGCACGCTCTGCCACGAACTTTGCGCAGGCGCGCTGGTAGTCCTTCTCGTGCTTGTTGTAAATCTGCATGAAGAACTCGGCAAACGAGTTGAGATTCCAGATGCTCACCTCTTTCTTGATGCGCGCAATAAGGCCCTTGTCCGCAGAACAGAGAATGCCCAGACGCAAGCCCGGCACACCAAAACTCTTCGAGATGCTCTTCATTACCGCCATGTGGGGATATGTTTCGAGTATCTCGTCGCTCAACAACGAATTCGTGGCATAGTCCTCGCTGAAGTCCACGAAAGACTCGTCAACAACAAGACGTATAGCACGTTCCTCGCACCATTGCGCCAAGCGCAGGATGTCGCTCTTGGGAATGAAGTTGCCCGAGGGATTATCGGGGTTGATGACCATCAACTGCTTGATGTCCTTGTCGTCAAAGAATGCCATCAGGTCGTCGGCACTGTAGCGGTAGTCCTCGTCCTCAGGCACGAAAGTCACCTGCGCGTCCTTGTCATATCGGTTGGGATATTCCTCAAATGTCGGACGGATGAAACCTATTTTGAAGTCTGAGGTCTGAGGTCTGAGGTCTGAGGCGTCTTCCATCAGAACCTTAATCAATTCTGCAGCGCCGTTGCCAGGCACGATATACTCTTCGCTCACGCCAAAACTTTTGCTGGCAATCAGCGTGTTTACCTTCATGCCCGAGGGATATTCCGTCAGCAGCGTGTCGAAGTTGGCACGTAGTTCGTCCTTCAACCTGCGACTGGGGAAATAGGGATTCACCAAGTAGCAATAGTCGAGCATTTGTGGGAATCGCCAGAATCCGCCATAACGACCGTAGTATTTGCGCAACACGTCCTGCTCGTCGGCAAACAGTGCTTCGGCAATGTCGAGGTCTTGCTTGTCGTCAATCTCGTACCACTTCTCCTGTCCGATGGGCAATGCCTTCATGTCGTGGTTATTCAGCAGCGATATGATGCGCAGCACGTTCTCGTAATATTCGTTGTTGCCTACGGCCTTCGTATAAGCGTCGAGGAACGGCACGTACTTTTGCTGCGAGAACTCCTTCGACAACTTGTAGATGTTCACCGTCTTGTAGTACGAGCCCACCTCGTTATAGTCGAACGCATCCTTTGAGATGAAGTTCACGATGTTCTGCTCGTCATCCAACCGCACCATTGTACCGTCCATCCACGTCTCATATTTAGCTACGAGTGCGAGGTTGGGGTAGGGGTTTTCCGCTATCATCGGGATGATGCGGTCGCTGAAAATGAGGTCGCTCTCAATGAGCAGCGTGTCATCCTCCTGCAACTTGTCCTTCACCAGTGCCAGCGAATAGATGTTGTTGGTCTTGTCGTAGACGGGGTTCTCGGCAAATTCAATGTTCAGAGGTGAGAGGTGAGAGGTATGAGGTGAGAGGTATGTCTCCTCAATGTATTTACGTAGTTCCTTGCCTTTATATCCCACGACGATGATGATGCGGCTTAGCTGCTGCTTGGCCAACTGACCTAACAGGCGGTCGATGAGTCGCACACCATTTACTGGAACCATACATTTTGTATTGTCCTTCGTATAGTCGCCCAATCTGCGACCCATTCCCGCTGCTAATATAATCGCCTGCATCTCTTTAACCTTTAACCATTAACCTTTAACCAACTTGGCTTCCTGGTTTCACGTCCTTCGTCGTTGTCACTACACTGAGGCTCTCGTCGAAGTCAACAGCCGAGAGAATCATGCCCTGACTCTCGATACCCATCATCTTGCGCGGCTCGAAGTTGGCCACAAAGAGGATGCGTTTGCCCACCAAGACGCTGGGGTCTTCGTAGAACGCAGCAATACCGCTGAGGATGGTACGATCAGTACCCGTTCCGTCGTCGATAGTGAACTGCAATAGTTTCTTGCTCTTCGGCACACGCTGGCAGTCCTTGATGAGTCCTACACGGATGTCCAACTTTTCGAAGTCGTCAAAACTTACGGTGGGCTTGATGGCGGCGGGCTCTGCTTCGGCAGCAGCAGCGGCAGCCTGGTTGGCTTTCTTCGTAGCCTCCAGCTTGTCCAACTGTTTCTGGATGGTTTCGTCCTCAATCTTCTCAAACAGCAACGATGCCTCGCCCAACTTGTGACCGGCCTTCAGCAGGTCGGTGCTTCCCAACTGGTCCCATTCGAACGAGTCCATATTCAGCATCTCGCGCAGCTTTTTGCTTGAGAACGGCAGGAACGGTTCGAAGGCAATAGCCAGGTTGGCCGTCAGCTGCAAGCAGATGTTCAGAATGGTTTCGCAACGCTTCTGGTCTGTTTTCCACACCTTCCAAGGCTCGCACTCCGTGATATATCGGTTACCGATACGAGCCAGGTTCATAGCCTCAAACTGAGCGTCGCGGAACTTAAACTGGTCGAGCAGCGATTCCACCTTCTGCTTCACGTCCTTGAACTCCTCCAGGGCAGCCTTGTCAACGTCCGTCAGCTCACCACAGGCTGGCACCACGCCGTCCCAGTACTTCTTCGTCAACTGCAAGGCGCGATTTACAAAGTTACCGTAAACAGCTACCAACTCGTTGTTATTGCGGTCTTGAAAGTCTTTCCACGTGAAGTTGTTGTCCTTGGTCTCAGGCGCATTGGCCGTCAGCACATAGCGCAGCACGTCCTGTTTGCCAGGCATGTCTACGAGGTATTCGTGCAACCATACAGCCCAGTTGCGCGAGGTTGAAATCTTGTCGTTTTCCAAGTTCAGGAACTCGTTGCTGGGTACGTTGTCAGGCATGATGTACTTGCCGTGCGCCTTCATCATCACGGGGAAGATGATGCAGTGGAACACGATGTTGTCCTTGCCGATAAAATGCACCAGACGCGTGTCCTCGTCCTGCCACCACTTCTGCCACGAACCCCATTTCTCGGGCTCCTTGGCGCACAGCTCTACCGTGTTCGACACATAGCCGATAGGCGCGTCAAACCATACATAGAGCACTTTTCCCTCAGCACCCTCTACAGGCACGGGGATTCCCCAGTTCAGGTCGCGGGTCATAGCGCGCGGCTGCAGATCCATCTCCAGCCACGATTTGCATTGTCCATACACATTCGGGCGCCACTCCTTGTGACCCTCCAGAATCCACTCCTTCAGCCACTCCTGATATTCGTTCAGCGGCAGATACCAGTTCTTCGTCTTTTTCAGTACAGGCGTCGAACCACTGATGGTCGACTTCGGATTGATGAGTTCCGTAGGACTCAGGTCGCGACCGCACTTTTCACACTGGTCGCCATAGGCACCCTCGTTGTGGCAGTGGGGACACTCGCCCGTCACGTAACGGTCTGCCAGAAACTGCTTCGCCTCCTCGTCGTACAGCTGCTCGGTGGTTTCCTCCACCAGCTTGCCTTCGTCGTATAACTTACGGAACCACTCCGCAGCAAACTTATGATGCGTCTCTGAGGTCGTGCGGCTATAGATGTCAAACGAGATGCCGAACTCCGCAAACGAATCCTTGATCATCTTATGATAACGGTCCACCACGTCCTGTGGGGTGACACCCTCCTTGCGTGCACGCACCGTGATAGGTACACCGTGCTCGTCGCTTCCGCCAATAAACAATACCTCTTCTTTCTTCAGGCGCAGGTAGCGCACGTAGATATCTGCCGGCACGTAGACGCCAGCCAAGTGACCGATATGTACACCGCCATTAGCGTAGGGCAGGGCAGAGGTCACCGTTGTTCTCTTAAACTTTTTCTCTGACATTTTTTTGCTCTTTTTTCAATTTGCCTGCAAAATTACAAATTTTATTTCACATGACAAAAGAAACCTACGAAAATGTGTCATGCATGCATGGACTGATAGCGTAAACGATTTCGTATTTTTTGAGAAGAATTATTGCGCTTGTTACGGCATCGTGCGCGTTTTTTCGTACCTTTGTCGCACGATTCCGACTTGTGCGGGAGCGTTCAAACCTATACGCGAACATTATTATATTATCATAAAACTTAATTCGTATGAAGAAACATTTACTTAGATTCAGTACGCTCTGTCTGCTGGCCATGATGGCTATTGTAGGCAAGGCGCAGGTCGAAGATGTGACCGGAACGTGGAACTTCGGAAATGCCGAGTTGCAGGAGGCTCTGATGGTCTTCTCGGGTAGTAGCGAGGCTGGCGAAGTGGAAACTATCGAGAAAAACGGTCTGAAGATGACGGTAGAAGCTAATGGCGCTTCTTTCCGCATCAATGGTGACAACATGCAGGTGCGCTCTGGCGCTGTCTTCAAGATTCCTGTGAAGAATGCCGGCGACTTGATTACCGTCAACGGCTATCCCGGTTACTCTTATTATACCATTGGTAATAGCACCGAGGAACTGAAAGACGACAACACGTACAAGGCTAAGATCAGCGACGCTGAGGCTGGTTACGTGGCAGTGACGTCAACAAACGACAATAACTACTACAAGGTCATCTCCGTCGTGCAGTATGCACCGAAGGAGAAGATTACCCTTGACAACGTGGCTGCTACCGCCGGATTCCCCTTCAACGAGGGTACCGAGGGCCAGAAGGCTACGTTCTCGAATGCCGACTACTTCCTGTCGAGCAAGGTGACTCATGGCGAGGGTCTCGTATTGGAAGGCAAGGACAACAAGAGCTTGAATCAGACGTGGTTCAACCCTGTTGCCAAGGACGCCAGTGCCAATGACGGCAATGCCATCTTCTTCGCCATCACACCGAAGCCCGGTCTGATGTTTATGCCAACGAAGGTGTCGTTCAAGAGTACGCGCTTCGGTACAAACGGTGGTAAACTGGATATTGCGTGGGTTAATGCCGACGGTTCGGAGGTCGTGCTGGCTACAGAACAGCAACCTGTCCGCGATAATGCGACGCCCAATATCAGCGAGTTTAGCTACGACATTACGGACGCAAAAGCCGGTGATAAGGCCTGTGGACTGAAAGTCAACCTCTATAGTCTCGACAACGGCAAACATGTCGGTTTCAGCGATATCGTCATTGAAGGTATTATGAACGGTACCGAGAAGGACGTTCCCGTGCTGGCTTCGTTCAAGGTGAACGGCAACACGTATGCCGTTGAGGACGTATTCGGCGAGCAGTATGAGGCTACGCTGAAGCTGCCGAAGGCTGAGAAGATGGTTAGCAAGGCAAATCCTCTGACCGATGTTGTAGCTACGAGCGGTACCATAGGTGAGATTACCTACGACGAGCAGGAAGACGCCTGCATGGTGACCATTCCGATGACTGCTGGCGACACGCAGATGAACTACGTGCTGAACGTCATCTTCAAGCCCGACTACACGCTGAGCTATATCGACGTATTTGGCAACGTGCTGACGACACAGCAGGTTGAGGAGGATGCCACTATCGGTGAGTTTGCCTACGACATTGAAAAGGCACCTACGTCGAAGTACGGCTACAAGGCCCGCGGCTGGTTCAAGACGGCTGTGCTTGGTGAGAAGTTCACCACCGCTGATGTCATTACCGCCGACACCAAGCTCTATTCCATCGAAACTGAGATTGAAACTGCCAGCACCTACAAGAAGTATTTCTTCGACTTGGCCGACAAGTTCTTCTACGCTGAGGACCATGAGGCATTCAATCCCGCTGGTGAAGGCTACTACTGGCACGACGCACAGCACGGATGGGCATTCAAGAACGGAAATACCGTCGACCTACTTGTAGGTCCGAAGGCTTCCATCGTCGTGACACTGTGTCAGTATGGCTCAGGCACGGGTATCGCTGTGAAGAAGGGCGACGAAGTCTTGGCTACACTACCCGGTATTGCTGATGGCGATGGTGGCACGGCAGTCTACAACTACGAAGGCGAATCAGGCACGTTGACGTTGGAGATGCAGTGTGGCGGCGAGATGTACATCCACGCCGTGAAGATTGTGAATACTGCCGAGACTAGTTACGACAATCAGGACAACTGGTATTTCGTGAAGGCCGGCGACGCAAGCAGTCTCCTCGACGTGCTTGACGTGGTGAACGCCAAGAATGCCGACAAGGATGCCGAGCGCTCCATCATCTTCCTGCCCAACGGCACATACGACCTCGACGCTACCGTGAAGACGGCCATCACTGGTCATAACATCTCGATTGTCGGACAATCGATGGACAACACCATCATCGTCACCAAGCCCGACGTCAGTCTGGAAGGTCTGGGCAAGGCCGACCTCTTCGACAACAGCGGCTCGAACCTCTATCTGCAAGATCTGACCCTGCAGAACGCACTGGACTACTACAACGCCGGCTCGGCCGGACGTGCTCCCGTGCTGAGGGATGCCGGTACTCGCACCATTGGTAAAAACGTTCGTATGCTGTCTTATCAGGACACCTACTATAGCTCGAACGGCAAGCAACAGGCTTACTGGGAGAACTGCGACATCCACGGTACTGTAGACTTCATTTGCGGCGGTGGTGACGTCCGATTCCAGAATACTACCATCTCGCTGGAGCCTCGCAACACCAACGGCAGTGGCGGTCGCACCGTCGTTGCTCCTACCACAAGCACTGACTTCGGCTATGTCTTCGACGGTTGTACGGTTGTTGACCTCGCTGAGGGCAAGGGCGACTGGAACCTTGGTCGTACGTGGCAGAACGAGCCTATCACCGTCTATCTGAACACCACGCTGGACGACAATGCCAGGAACACGCTCGTCGCAACGCGTTGGACGGAGAAGGGTATGAACAACAAAGACCCGAAGCTGTTTGGTGAGTATGGCACGAAGGACGCTGCCGGCAACAACATCACGCCTGAGAGTAACGTCATCCACTCGTACACCTTCGACCTTGAGACCGTCCTCACTGCCGAGCAGGCTGCCGGCTTTGCCTACGACAAGATGTTCACCGACTGGGATCCCGCTCTCCTCGCTCTTCAGCTCGACGCTCCCGCCGATGCGAAGTATGCCGACGGCAAGGTAACCTTCGGTGTGGCCGATAACGGTATGATTGGTGCTGCCATCTTCAAGAACGGCGAATTCGTTGGAATCTCTGCCGACGGCAGTTTCGATATCGTCATCGATCCCGAACAGGACAAGCTCACCATCCGCACTGCCAACAGAATGGGTGGTCTCGGCCCAGAGGGTCACGTCGCTGGAACCACCGGTGTTGACGCCATTCGTGCGAACAAGCAGGGTGCCGATGTCATCTACACCTTGCAGGGTGTCCGCGTTGAAAAAGCAACAAAGGGTTTATATATTATAAAGGGTAAAGTTATTGTAATGAAGTAAACAACTGAAAAAGGGCGGATTATTCGGTGTTCCGCCCTTTTTTTTCTTTAAAAATTTGCATAATTCAATAAAAAGCATTAATTTTGCAGCAATTTTACAACAACTACTTTTATATAAAACAAACAAAACAACTAATTAACATGCAAAAAAGAAGACTACTCTTAGCCCTTTTGCTGTGTGCATTATGGCTAACGGGCTTCGCCCAGAATGCAATCACGGGTACCGTCAAGGACAAGACCGGCGAACCCCTGATTGGTGTGAGCGTTACCTATGGTAACGGCCAGGGTACAGTGACCGACATTGACGGTAACTTCTCTGTCAATGCTCCTGCTGGTACTTCCATTAAGCTGTCGTATGTCGGCTACAAGCCGCAGACAGTGAAAGGCTCTGGCAACATGAACATTACGCTTGAAGAAGACAACACTACGTTGGAAGACGTCGTCGTTGTGGGTTACGGTACGATGAAGCGTCGCGACCTGACCGGTGCTGTGGCATCCGTCAGTGGTGAGACGCTGGCCAAGAACCCCGTGTCGAACATTGCTCAGGCCCTGCAGGGCCAGCTGCCTGGTGTCAGCGTCGTCGCTCAGGACGGCCGCCCCGGTGCAACGATGAGCATTCGCGTTCGTGGCGGTGGTTCTATCACCCAGTCGAACGACCCCCTCTACATTGTTGACGGTGTTCAGGTAAGTACTATTGAAGACGTTCCTGCCGACAACATCGAGACGATCGACGTGTTGAAGGACGCTGCCTCTACGGCCATCTACGGTGCCCGCGGTGCTAACGGTGTTATCCTCATCACCACCAAGAATTCTAAGGGTGAAGGACACGTGAAGGTGAAGTACAACATGTACTACCAGATCAAGAAGTCGAGCTACACCCCCGACGTGCAGAATGCCTACGACTATGCATTGCACAACTGGAGCTATGCTACTGCTTACGGCGAGAGCTACGGTGACGGTGTTGCCAAATATTTCGGTCTTGGCAGCGAGTATGGCAACCACCTGAACGACTACCGCAACGTCGGTGTTCACAATTATGTGAACGACGTGATGGAAACCGCTCATGCCTGGAACCACGACATGTCGCTGAGTGGTGGTAACCAGAACACGAAGTACTACGCCAGCGTCAACTACAACTACGACAAAGGTAACCGCATTAATACCGGTGCCAGACGTTGGGGTGCCAACTTCAAGATTTCGCAGAAGATCAACAAGGCCCTGACGTTCGACGCCGACCTGCGCTATGGTGAGATGCAGTTCAAGGGCGACAAGTTCGACTATGCTGCCGGTAATGCCGTTTACGGCTATCGCCCCATCGACAATCCGTTGGGTTCTGCCGATCCCGCCGACTTAGGTATGGGTAGTGCCAGCGTCGAGGAAGTCAACAATCCTGTGTACATCATTGAAAACTACCAAAAGGTCACTAACCGTCAGCGCGTCAGCGGTCTGGGTACCCTGACCTGGAACATCATCAAGGGCCTTACGGCTAAGACCGAGCTCTCGCTCAGCCGCAACTGGACCAAGACGGAAGGTTGGGACGCCGGTTGGTCCGACAAGCCTTACAACCAGGCAACACTCTCTCAGGGCGACGGCTATGGTGTCCGTTGGGCTACGACGCTGCTCTACGAGGTACAGGGCCTTGGCGAAGACCACAGCCTGTCGTTCCTCGCCGGTAACGAGGTTTTGGCCAGCAAGAGCAATTCCAGCACGATGATTGGTGCCGGCTATCCTAATGGATTCACGAAGGAGACAGCATTCGGTATGTTCAATATGTACAATATGAACGAGGAATACCTCAACCAGGCCCAGCAGACTTCCGACATGAGCTACACCATCGGTGAGCCCAAGCACACCCTGTCGTGGTTCGGTCGTGTCAACTACAGCTATTTGGGCCGCTACCTCTTCACCGCTACGTTCCGTGCCGACGGTAGCTCCAACTTCGCTCCCAACAATCACTGGGGTTACTTCCCCGCTGCCGCCTTCGCTTGGCGCATAAACGACGAGCCGTTCATGGCCTCTGCCAAAGACTGGTTGGACAACCTGAAGCTCCGTATCTCGTATGGTACCTCTGGTAACGACAATATCGATGCTTCGCTGTGGAAGGAGTACTGGGTTCCCTCAGTCGTCTGG
>JAEEGL013689955.1_pt1 | contig 21710 bp, 17 predicted proteins | sample 9134231 | NCBI WGS metagenome assembly JAEEGL01 (sample SAMN16246548, study PRJNA631951) | gut metagenome | biome: gut microbiome; feature: rumen; material: fiber-attached | host: Bos | place: Iran: Karaj | collected 2018-10
AAGGCGAAGGAATTGCCGAAATTGACCGCAAGGCAACTGAAGACTGGAGCCGCGAATCTCAATGGAACGGTCTTAAGATTTTGCGCACCGAAAATGGCGAAAAAGAAAACGAGCAGATTGTAGAATTTGAAGCTGATTACACACTTCATAATATGCATGATGTTCATCACGAAATTTCTTTGTTCCGCAAAGTTGGTGATGATTGGAAATATGTTGCAGGAAACGTTATTCCAACTACTGTAAAACGCGTTGGCGCTAAAGTTGGCCGCAACGATCCATGTCCTTGTGGAAGCGGAAAAAAATATAAACAATGCTGTGGACGCTAGTTGTATGATTATAACTGGATTTCATTCCATAGAAGAAAAAGTTCGCTCGCAGAAAAAAGGTACGCCTTCGGGCTTTAAGATTTTTTTTAGTAAACCCGGTCCGCGCGTAAAAAAGATTCTTGCTGCTGCAAAAGAAGCAGGAATTACCTGCGAGCAAACTGATGATTCAACACTCGATTCTCTGGTTGCTGATTTAGACGAAACTTTGCGCGATCATCGCGGAATTGTAATGGAAATTAGAGGCGGCCAGAAAAAAGCTGCTAATATTGTTGATTTTGATTCGTGGATTAAAACGCACAGCGGAGAATCTGCGAAAGAAGGCGAAATGGCCGCCAGCGAATCAAAACGCGTTACAGTAGTTATTTTGGACTGCGTAACCGATCCGCACAACGTTGGTGCAATTATTCGCAGTTGCGACCAGTTTGGCGCTTCTTTAGTAGTTCTTCCGGAACACAACAGCGCAAGCGACATTGCCGGAAACGAAGTTATTGGCCGCACAAGTGCCGGAGCCAGCGCTTACGTTCCAGTTGCAATTGTAAATAATCTGGTGCGCGCAACCGAACAACTAAAGCAAGCTGGCTTTTGGGTTTACGGAGCCGATGCAGGCGGACAAAACTGCCGAAAAATCGACTTTCCGCCAAAATCAGTCTTGATAATGGGCAGCGAAGGAACCGGCATTTCCACACTTTTGGAAAAACAATGCGACACAATTGTTTCTATTCCAACCTGCGGAAAAATCGACAGCTTAAACGTTTCAGTTGCAGCCGGCGTGCTTTTATACGAAATTTCATCTCGACAAAATTGACATAAAATGTCATAATGTAAAACATCAAAAAGAGTGAGGAAAAACTATGTCCAGACAAGATGATATTGCAGAAAAAGCAGTTAGAAAGTCAACTTTAAAATCTCTTAAGAAAAAAAAGCACACAAGACTTAAGCAGCTTAAAACTGATTATGAAAATGCAGTTCAGCAGATTCACATTCAGTATGCCGAAGATCCAGAACGTCTTAAAGCAAAATACGCAGCAGCCGAATACGCAAAAAATGAACGCGCAATGAAACGCGCCGAAAAACGAATTGAAACCGAAAAGAAAATTCTTGAGCTTGCTAAAAAATCGCGCCGCCTTTCTGTTGGCGAAGAAATTGGAAGTTCAATTGTTCAAGGAATTGGTGTAGCACTTTTTATTGCTGCAACTGCAATTTTGGACACTCTTGCCGTAGATAAACTTCAGAGTTTTGTAAACGTCACAACAGTTTTCTATTCATTATTTGGCTCATCAATGATTTTGATGTATTTAAGCTCTGTTTTGCAGCATGCTTTAACAAACATTACAGCAAAGCAGGTTTTTAACCGACTTTCGCACATTTTTTCATTCCTAATCATCGGATTTGGATACAGCGCTTATACAATCACAAAGATTCAGGGAAATACTGGCTGGATTCTTTTTGGCATTGTTTGGGCACTTGTTTTGATTGGAATTCTTTTTTATGCAATTTCCGGCCAAAAATACGAAAAACTGAATATCGCTTTGTATATTCTCGCAGGTTTTTCCGGCTTGTTTGTTGCAAAAAATCTTTTTGAAGTTCTTTCGCCAAAAAGTTTTAGTATGCTCGTTTTAGGCGGCGCATTCTATCTTATAGGAATTATTTTCTACAACAATCTTAGAAAAGTAAAATTTATGCATCTTATAAGCAATATTATAATGCTTTGCGGAAGCGTTTATATTTTCTTTTCTTTATTCTCCCTTGGCGCTTAATTTTTATGAATGAATTGCGGTGGCTGAGCCTGTCGAAGCCACCGTTTATAATCAACTAAAACATTCCAAATCATACAAACTGATTTATGACAATTTCTGAAAAACTTATTTCTTTCCAAGACACAAAATATCAAGATTTTATGGCGCCGCTTGTTCCAAATATTCCAAAAGAATCAATTTTAGGAATTCGCACGCCGCAAATGCGCCAGGTTGCAAAAGAATTTTTTAGCACTAAACAAGCTGATGATTTTCTGCAAACGCTTCCACACAAATATTTTGAAGAAAATATGGTGCATTTTTTTCTGATTTCTATGATTAAAGATTTTGATTTGTGCGTTTGCGAAATTGAACGTTTTTTGCCTTTTATTGACTGCTGGCCCGTTTGCGACCAATCCAGCCCAAAAGTTTTTAAGAAAAATCACGAAAAACTGCTTTGCTTTATCGAAAAATGGATTAATAGCGAACACGTTTATACTTCGCGCTTTGGAATGCGAATTCTTATGAATGAATTTTTAGGCCAGGATTTTAAGCCGGAATATCTTAAATTAGTTTCTCAAAAAAAGGCCGAAGATTATTACTTAAAAATGATGATTGCCTGGTACTTTGCAACAGCTCTTGCAAAACAATATGATTCTGCAATAATCTATATTGAACAGCGGCAACTTGAATCCTGGACGCATAATAAAGCAATTCAAAAAGCGCTCGAAAGTTTTCGTGTTTCAGATGAGCACAAAAATTATTTGCGCACTTTGAAAATCAAAAACCTTTAAAACCGCTTTCAAAATCAAAAGATTTGGAGAGTTGTACAATGAAAGAAAAAATCAGATTTTTTGAAGAAATTGCTGCAAATGCGCACATTGCCTTAAATGTCGCTCTTTACGACGGCTGGCTTTTAAGATCTTCTTACGGACACACAAACCGCGCAAATTCTATAAGCGTTATTTATCCTTGCAAAATTAATATAAATCAAAAAATTCCTTATTGCGAAGAATGGTACAAAAAACAGGAACTTCCTTGCCTTTTTAAAATTACACAAGAAAAATGCAACAAAAAATTAAACAAGGCCTTAAAAGCGCGCGGTTATCAAGCAGATGCAGAAACTGATGTTTTGATTTTGGATCTTGATTCTATAAATGATTTTTCAACTCTTGAAGCAGATTATGAAATAACATTTTCTGAAAAGCCAACAGAAGAATGGATTTCTGCGTTTTTTGATTTTAAAGAAACAAATCAAAAAGATCAGGAAACTTTCCGCCTTATGCTTTCAAAAGTTAGCGTAAAAACAATTTATGCTAGCTTAAAACAAAACGGAAAAATAGTTGCGTGCGCTTCGGCTGCAATTGAACACGGTTTTATGCTTTTGCAAAATGTTGTTGTTGATAAAAACGCCCGCAAAAAAGGCTTTGGCAAACTGATTTGCCAGGCGATTATTTTAGAATCAAAAAAAGAAGGCGCAAAATTTTCGTATCTTCAGGTTTTAAAAACAAACGAAATTGCAATTAACCTTTACAAAAAACTTGGCTTTAAAAAATTGTATTCTTACTGGTATATGATTCAAAAAAGGCTCTAAGCGCCAGAATTTGATTAACGCTTTTTACCAGAAAAAAGCGCTCAAAAAAATAAAGTTGCCGAAAAATCAGCAACTTTAAAAAACACGCTAATTTATATTTTATGATTTATTTTCCAAGCGCAATTGAACGGTCGCAGGCAGCAGTAACCGCTTTAATTACAGCGTTGCGGAAACCGTTTTCTTCGAGAGCTGCAACGCCTTCGATTGTTGTTCCGGCTGGAGAACAAACCATATCTTTTAAAACAGCAGGATGTTTTCCGCTTTCCAAAACCATTCCCGCAGAACCGTAAACAGTTTGAGCGGCATAAGTATAAGCTTGTGCGCGTGGCATTCCACAACGAACAGCACCGTCTGCAAGCGCTTCTATGAACATAAATACAAAAGCAGGACTTGAACCGCTTACAGCAGTTACACAATCCATTAATTTTTCAGGAACAACTTCAACCTTGCCGGCTGAACTTAAAATTTCAATTGCAGTTTTTGCTTCCGAATCAGAAATGTTTTCTTTGTAAGAAACAGCTGTCATTGCCTGCCCGATTTGTGCACAAACATTTGGCATCATTCTAATAAAACGAGCTTTTGGCGCCCAATTTTCGAGTTTTTCGATTTTAACACCAGCTGCCATAGAAATTATAACAGATTTATTTGAAATGCTTCCTGCAATTTCGGCAAAAACTTCGCCCAAAAACTGCGGTTTTACAGCAAGAAAAATAAAGTCGCAATCAAGAACTTCTGTGTTAGATTCAACAAAGGTTGCGCCAGTTTCAGCGGCAAAAGCCTTTCCCATTTCAGCATTTTTATCTGTAACCTTAATCTGACTTACATCATATTTTTTGCAAACCGCACGCATAATTGCGCCGCCCATTGCACCAGTTCCAATACATCCAATTTTCATAATTAACCTCTAACTTTATTATACAAATTTATTTTATTAGTTATATATCTGATTCGCAGATTATTCTAGTTTTTTGAAAACATCATCGGAATAAATTTTGCAGCGTATTCTTGCCAAAAATCCATATTGTGAATACCTTTAGATTCGCAATAAGTGTGCGGCACCTTTTGAGAAAGCAAAAAATTATGAAAGTCGCGATTTTCGTTAATCAAAAAATCTTCTGTTCCGCAGGCCATAAAAATTTCTGGGATTTTTTCGCCGGCGGCAATTTGCTTTTTTAAAAGATATTCGGGATTATTGTCGCTTTGCAAAAGTTTTGAAGGCTCGCCAAAACACATTTTATAATAATCATAATTTGCAACCGGATTTCCTGTGCCTTCTTTCATTTGTGCAACTTCTTTATAAATTAACGCCGAAGAAAGCGCTGCAACTTTTGAAAACTTTTTTGGATAAGCAAAAGCCGTATGAAGTGCGCCAAAACCGCCCATTGAATAGCCTAAAAGATAGGTGTCTTGCGCTGACATTGCAAGATGAAACGTTTTTTGTACATATTCCAAAAGTTCAACGCCTAAAAAAGTTCCAAACTGGCGGCCAGTTGCTTCGCCGTCTATCCAAAAAGAATTTTCGCCGCTTGGAATTACAACTGCAAAATTGTATTGCTCAAAAAGATTTCCGGGAAGCCAGTTTTGAGCGATTCCGCTGTAGCCGTGAAGTAAAAACAGCGTTTTTGTTGGACGATTTGTGCACTTTAAATCGTTACGAGGAAAATCGGTGCGTATATCGTTTGGAATAATCATTAAAAAAGAAACTTCGCGTTTTAGCGTGTCTGAATAAAATCGAACTGAAAGCTCTGCCATATTTTTCTCCTGATTTTTTTGAGTGGCACAATTGGCCGCTTATTAATTGTATCACGGATTTTGGGATTCATCGACGCCAAGACCAAAAAGGGCGAAGTCTCCGCGACACGGGTCGTTTGGAAAGGCTTTGCATAATGCGGCTGTCAAAAGTTCGGCGGTTTTGCGTGAAGCGGCGCATTTTTGTGGAATTAGGTTGAGGCCGGCCGCCTCGTGCATTACATGGGTGTCCAGCGGAATTATTAATGCGGCCGGGTCGGCCCATTGCCAAAGGCCGAGGTCTACCGGAGAATTGCGGCGCACCATCCAGCGAAGAAACATATTGATTCTTTTGTTGGCGCTTGTGCGCCCCTTTGGAACTATAGCGGAGCGCGGAAATGCAAGTGCGAGCTGGTCGCATAAGGGGAGAGCTTGGGGGGCGTTACGGGGGGCAAGTTTTTGCCCCCCGTTAGAAAGGGTAGCGGAAGACTGCGTAGCAGGCTGGAGCGAGGGGAAGGCTTTCCCCTCCTGCAAAAAAGTTCCTAAAGTTGTTGAAGAATTTAAGATTTTGGCGAGTTCTTCAAAAAATATTTGCATATCGTTGAAGGAATAAAAGCGGTAAAATTTTTGATTGCCGCTTGGAAAATCGTTTTTGTAGGAATTTGATTTGAGCCAGCTCGAAACGCTTCCTTTTGAACGATCGGCAATTTGCAAAATCTGTTCAATTTTTGGGATAAATTGTTTGCGGTTTCCAAAAGCGAGCATGGCCGCGATAAACGAAGCCGCTTCCACATCTGCAACTGTGCCGCGCCCTTTTTCCGGCTCATACCAGCGCAAAAATCGCGAAGGGTCATTTGTGCAAAAGTCTGGCACTTCGTATTTGTCTGCAAGTTCGCGAAGTTTTTGAATGAGCTCGTTTGTCATTTTTTTATTATCACAAAAGCGCAAAAAAAGAGCAAGTCTGCGGCTTTCAAGTGTTTAATATTATAATGTGCAATTTGGATTTTCTTGAAAATCCTATTGGACTTTTCGCTGTTTTCTACCATAATACTATTTAAATAATTTGATTTAAACAAAAATTAAGAGGTACTATTTTGTCTGGCAAACTTTTGAGAATGGGAATCGATGTTGGTTCCACAACTGTAAAAATTTTAATTCTTGATACTGAAAACAACGAAATTTTATATAATCATTATGAACGCCATCACGCTGAGCAATGGAATACGGCAAAAAAACTTTTGGAAGATGTTGCAAAGAAATTTCCAAATGCCCGCTTTAGAATTGCTGTTTGCGGCTCTGGCGGAAAACCTATTGCTGATAAAATTGGCGCGCATTATATTCAGGAAGTAGTTGCAAACGCTTCTGCTGTTCGCGCTCTTTATCCTAATACAAGAACTGCTATTGAGCTTGGCGGCCAAGATGCGAAAATCATATTTTTTTACAATGATAATGGCCGCCTTGTCACTTCTGATATGCGAATGAACGGTAGTTGCGCCGGCGGCACTGGTGCGTTCATTGATGAAATAGCTTCGCTTCTTAAGGTTCCAACGGAAGAATTTGAAGAGCTCGCTGCCGCCGGCCGCGAAGTTCATTCTATTTCAGGCCGCTGTGGTGTTTTTGCCAAAACTGATATTCAGTCTATGTTGAATCAAGGTGTTCCGCGCGAAGATATTGCGCTTTCTGCATTTCATGCAATTGTAAAACAGACTGTTGGCGGTCTTGCTCAAGGCCTTGAACTTACTCCGCCAATTATTTTTGAAGGCGGCCCTTTAACTTATGATCACACTCTTGTAAAAGCTTTTGCTGAACGTTTAAATCTCAAATCTGAAGATATTATCCGCCCGGAACACCCGGAAACTATTGTTGCGCGCGGAGCGGCCATTGCTCTCGATGAACTTTTTCCGCTTGAATCTGGAAAAAACGCCGAAGCTGCTGAATCGTTCGCAGATTCTATTTTGATTGAAGAAGCTGTTCGCGCTTTGGAAGGCGGCGTTGTTCGCAATCAGAAATCTGGCGCAAAAGAAAACAAAGCATATTTTGAAAGTGACGAAGAATGCCGAATCTGGCGCGAAGCTCATAAATCTCCAGATCTTGCTAAAATTGATTTTAAGTCCGGCGACACTCTTGATGTTTACATTGGTATTGATGCAGGAAGTACAACTTCAAAAATCGTTTTAATGACTCAAGATGAAAAGGTTTTTGACCGCTTTTATGCTAATAACCGCGGCGACCCGATTAATGTTGTTCGGCGCGGTCTTATGGAACTTCACTCTAAATATGACGCTATGGGCGTGAAACTAAATGTTCTTGGGCTTGGAACAACTGGTTACGGCGAACTTTTGATTGCAAAAGCTTATGGCGCTGATTATCACACGGTTGAAACGGTTGCGCACGCAACTGCTGCACGCCGTTTTGTTCCAGAGGTTAGCTTTATTTTGGACATTGGCGGCCAGGATATGAAGGGTATTTGGATTGATGATGGAATTATCACAAATATTACGCTAAACGAAGCGTGTTCGTCTGGCTGCGGCTCTTTCCTGGAAAACTTTGCTTCATCTTTAAAGATTCCAACTCAAGAAATTGCAGACGCTGCATTCCGTTCTAAAAAACCGGCAGCGCTCGGAAGCCGTTGTACTGTTTTTATGAACAGCACTATTATCACCGAACAGAAAAACGGTTGCGGCCCAGATGATATTATGGCCGGCCTTTGCCGTTCGATTATTGAAAACGTATTTACAAAGGTTGTTAGAATTACAAATACTGACAGTCTTGGCAAAAAAATTGTTGTTCAAGGTGGAACTTTTAAAAACGATGCTGTTTTACGCGCTCTTGAACAATATTTAAAAGTTGAAGTTTTGCGCGCACCGTATCCTGGAGAAATGGGCTGTATTGGAGCTGCTCTGCTTACCAAAGAAAAACGCGAAAGTGGCAATGCTCAATTTGCCGGCAAAACTCAGTTTATTGGTTTTGATGAAATTGAAAATCTTAATTACACTCAGCGCGAAAATGTTATTTGTACAAAATGTGCAAACCGCTGTGCCCGAAGTTTAATTCAGTTTTCAAACGGAACAACTTACATTACCGGAAACCGTTGTGCGCGCGGTGAAATTCTTTTGCCAGAAGAACTTTCTCAAAGCAAAATTGAAAATCTTAAAGCACCTGTTGATGAAGAAGCCGTTTCCGGACTCGCCGAAACTCCTGAATCAACAAAACCTGGCACAATTCCTGAATCAAAAACCCGTTATACGCCGGATATGTTCCTTATTCGTGAACAGCTTTTGTTTAAAAAATGGGATTATAAACTTGTAAGCAAAAAAAAGAATATCACAATCGGGCTTCCGCGCACTTTGGAATATTGGGATTCTATGCCGTTCTGGTCAACTTTCTTCCGCGCGCTCGGTTACGATGTTATTCTTTCTCATAAAAGTACACGCGAAATGTTTGAAAACGGCATTCCTTTTGTTCCGTCGGATACGGTTTGTTTCCCAGCAAAACTCGCTCACGGCCACATTCAGGATCTTGTAAATCAGTTTAAAAATCTTCCTGCTGATTCTTACAGAATCTTTATGCCTATGGTTATGGAAATGCCACCAACAGACAAAGCAAAGGCTTCTAATTATGTTTGCGCCGTTGTAAAAGGCTACCCGTTGATTATTTCGCATTCAGAAAATCCGCAGCGCCGCTGGAACGTTCCTTTTGATAATCCAATGTTCCATTGGTATTCAGAAAACGACCGCAAAAATCAGATTTTGATGTATTTTACAGAAAATTATGGTCTTAAAAAATCTGAAGTTGAAGCAGCCTTTAAACAAGGCGACAAAGCCCTTGTAAGTTTTAGAAAAAAGCTTCACGAAGAAGGTCAAAAAATCATTGATCAGGTAACTGCCGAAAATCGCTTTGCGGTTGTTCTTGCAGGCCGCCCATATCATACAGATGCTCTTGTAAGCCACGACCTTTCCCGCGTATTTACTAAGCAGTATATTCCGGTGCTGACCGTTGATTCACTTCCGGAACTTAATAATGTGAATCTTCGCTACACTCGCGCCGAAGTTACTAACAATTTCCATACAAGAATGCTTTCGGGCGCGCTTCTTGCAGCACAATCGCCAGTTTTGGAATATGTTCAGATTGTAAGTTTTGGCTGCGGGCATGACGCAATTCTTTCTGATGAAATTATCAGAATTATGAATGAAACTGCCGGAAAATCGCCTTTGATTCTAAAACTTGATGAAGGCGGAGCCGCAAATTCTTTGAACATTCGCGTAAAATCCTTTATTGAAACTATTGCAGAACGCCGTGCAAAAAAAGCGGCACAACAGTTTACAGATTTAGGCGACGCTTATACTGTCAAATTCAACAAAGAAGATTTGGATATGAGAACGGTTCTTATTCCAAACGTTTCAGTTGCATTCTGTAAATTGCTAAGCGGTGTTTTGAGAAAGCAAGGCCTTAAAGCAGTTCCGCTTTCGCTTGGCGAAAATGTTCAAATTCAAGTTGGAAAACAATATGTTCATAATGATACTTGTTTTCCAGCTCAAATGGTAATTGGAGAAGCGCTTTCTGCACTACAAAGCGGAAAATATCCGTTAGACAAAGTTGCAATTGGAATGGCAAAATACCAGGGCGACTGCCGACTTTCGCATTATTCAGCACTTTTGCGCCGCGCACTTAATGCAGCGGGTTTTGAACAGGTTCCAATTGTTTCAACAGACCCAATTGATTCAAAAGCAATGCATCCGGGCTTTAGACTTGGCACAATGTTCAATCTTCGCTCGCTTTGGGTAATCACAATGATGGATATGCTCGAAGAATTGCACCGCCAGATTCGGCCTTAAGAATTAAACAAAGGCGAAACAAACCAGGTTTTTGATGAAACAATCGATAATATTGCTCGCGGAATTGATAAAAGCATTTTTGCCGCAATAAAAGCATACAAACGCGGAATGAAAAAGCTTTGCAAAATTAAGTACGACCGCACAAATTTGCGCCCACGAGTTTTTGTAACAGGAGAATATCTTGTTACATTCCACCCAGGTTCAAATTTCCATGTAGAACGCTATCTCGAAGAAAACGGCCTTGAAGTAATTTTGCCGCGAATGGCAAATGTTTTCTGGAAAGATTTTTATGCCCGCGTATTTGAATCAAAAAATCTGAATGTAAAATTCACAACATTAAATACAATTTTCGACCGAATTTCAGAAAGATTCTTTGCGTTTGCTCGACACGTTTGCGAAAATATCGCAAAGCAGCACCCGCTTTTTGAACCTTCAACGCCGCTGCCAAAACTTGCCGAAGAAACCGACGAAATTATGAACCGCACTTTCCTTTCGGGCGAAGGCTGGCTCATACCAGGCGAAATTAAGGAATACGCTTTAAGAGGCGTTCAGTCTTTCGTAATTTTGCAGCCGTTCGGTTGTCTTCCAAATCATATTTGCGGACGCGGAATTATGAAAAAAGTAAAAGAAGAATTCCCAGGCGTTCAGATTTTGCCGCTTGATCTTGACCCAGATACAAGTTTTGCAAATGTTGAAAACCGTTTGCAAATGCTTATTATGAACGAAAAATCGAGAGAAGCAAAATAAATTAAAAAATAATTAAAAGAGGTAAAAAAATGTTTAAAATCAGTTTTTGGCAGGTTTCTGCTTTAATTACAATTTTGTGGGTGTTTGCAAGATATTGCGTATGGAAAAAATACCGAAAAACTGCAAAGCAACCCACACTTAGTAATGAAGTAAAACTTTTGATGTTTTATGCGTGCATAATTATACTTGCGCGAATCGTTTATTTTCCATGGCACCATATAAACGGACGCATTGGCGCACTAAATTTTAACTTCCAAAAACTTTTTCCACCTCGCGTAAATCTGATTCCGTTTGTACATTTAGTTGATAATTATGCTGGTTGGCAAATGAATATTATTGGAAATATTTCAATGTTTATTCCAGTTGGAATAATTTTGCCGGCATGCTTCAAACAACTAAAAACAGTTTGGAAAACAATAATTGCCGGCAGCTCAATTTCGCTTTTTATAGAAATTACACAGTTGATGTTCTACGAACGTTGCAGCGATGTAGATGATTTGATTATGAACACAACAGGCGTTCTTATTGGTGCGTTGATTTATTTTGGAAACAAAAAAATAAAAAGAATTCGCCAGGAAAAAGCTGTTAATGCCTAAATCAAAAAAACGTAAACGATTTTTTGATTTAGGCGAAGCGCGAGTTTACTTCGTAAACTCGCGCTTCGCTTTGCTTACCACATATTATTCAACTTTTGTTCAATTTATATTAACGATACTCAAACGAAAATTCACTTTCTATTTTTTCAAGATAATTGTCTTTAAAGAAAAATTTTACATAGTATCGCCTAACACTATCTTCTTCAAAATCTTTATAAACTTTGTAGCTTACATAAACATAATAATCATCAAAAGAATAATCCAAATCTCCCAAGCGGCTGTAAATTTTTTCGATTGGATCACCAATTTTGATATCCGTATTTATTAATAAATAATTATTATTTATTGTAAGTTTAGAAATTTCATCTTCTTTATATACATTTCCATTAAGATAATAAATGTTTTCAGATTCTTTTTCTTCATAATCATAAACAATTCTGTCGCAAATATCATAAAGCTCAAAAGCAAAGCTATAATTTTCGTCTGTTAAATCTTGTTTAACAAAATCAGAAGTTCGCCTTTCGATTTCTTGTTCTCTTTCAAGACGTTCTTGGCGATATTCTTCTTGTCTTTGGCGTTCTTCGCGAGTTGTATAGTTACGAACGGCATCTTCAGCTTTAATTGTCAGTAAAATAGAACACAAAAAAACAACAATTCCGAGCGCAATTCCAATAATAAAAGAAAAAGGAATAAACCAGCGGCGTTTTTTAGTTATTCTTTCCTGCGTTTTTGGTTTCGTAAACAAAAATCGAAAATTATATAAAGGAATTAAATAATGCCAAAAAGGTTTGCCAGCTGCATTAATCAATCTGATATGAATACCAACAAGTTTTAAAATGAAAATTAAATCAACTAAAATTGTTGCACATACCAAAACCGCGAACACATTACTTGAATCCAAATTCTTATCCAAAAGATAAAAACTAATTATTCGCAAAACAAAAAAGATAAAATAAAAAAGTAACGTTAAAAAGTATTCTTTTGGCTTTGCAGTTCCAGAATAATCAAAAATTGTAATTTTCTTCATTATGTTTTACCTCAGATTAATTTTACACTTCTAAAGTTTTGCCGTCTACGGCTTTTTTGTAGTATTTAAAACTGAATTTAGCCGCTTTGGCTCGCCAGTAAGTAAAATACGAATATTCAATTTTGCATATGCACAGATTTCGCGAACGTAATTGTGCGGAACATAAATTGCCGGACACGCTGCCGCAATTCCTTTTACATTCGTAAAACCCATTCGGCGAGCCAAACGCTCTGCGCGGCGCAAATGAAAGCGGCTTGTAATTACAACCGTTGGAGTTTCTAAAACTTGTTGGCATGTTTGGCCTTTATGATTTTCAAGCATTTTGCAGCTGAACTGAAAGTTTTGAATTGTGTCCAAGGCTTTGTCTTCCACTAAAATGCGTTCGGGGGAAATGCCGGCGGCCACCAGCTGATTTTTGATTGCCGGAGCTTCGGCGTAAGGGAGCCACTTTAAAGTGCCGCCGGTGACCACACAAATGCTTTGAGAATTCGCCTTAAGATATTCAGCGGCTTTTTCAACTCGCAGCAAAACAGATTTTGGAAGTTTTCCGTCTTTACTAATTCCACCGCCAAGTAAAATTACTTGTTCGGCAGATTCTTTAGCAGCTTCTTCAATAGAAACAACTGCCGGATTTAGAATAAAACCCAAACTGATAATCGAAACTGTTGCAATTAAAAAAATCACACTTGCAACAGCAATTTTTATCCATTTTTTCCAGATTTTCCAAAATGAATGGCCGGTTTTTCTTCTAAAAATTCCCAAAAAAATCAGATATGCGCCTAGCGCGCTCCAAATATGAGTAAAAGACGTTACATTGTCCCAAAAAGTTCCCGGATTTAAAATCAAAAGAGTTGCATCGTAAGCAATGCTTATAATTCCCAAAATGATTAATATGATATTCATTTTATTCCTTTTCAATTACGCGAATGTCCCAGTTATGTTTTGGATAACGTCCTTTCATTTCTTTGCAAATTTCAGGCCAAGCACCAGTCCAAAAATGTTCCAAATCATCTGTAACCTGAAGCGGACGGCTTGCCGGCGAAAGCAAACGAAACAGCACTTTTTTTCCGCAGATTTTTGGAGTTGTAAAACAGCCGAAAATCCGTTGAATTATAATTTCAATAATCGGGCGGATTTCTGATTGTTTTTCATATTTTACTTTGCAACGACGGCCATTTTCAAGCACAAAAAATTCAGGTGCAAGCTGGTCTACTTCTGCACCATTTAAATACCAGTAAAGAGCATTATAAACAATCTCTGGCGTAAGCAAAGTAACACCGCTCAAAAATGGTAAAAGCCATTCGCCGGCATTTTCGCAAAGGTTAGAATAAAGCTGATTATGATATTCAAAAAGGTTTGCGTTCTCTGCATTCACCGCCAAAGCATTTTGCTGTTCAATAAATTCTTTGCGAAGCAAAAGACTTTCTACACGCGCGTCTTTTGGAATACAATCAAAGCCTTTTTCTTCAATTTCGTTTAACCAGGCTTGTGCAAAATCTTCCTGACAAGTTGGAACTTTTTTTGAAGAAAGAATAAACGCTCCAAAGCATTTTTGCTCAAATTTTTGCAAAGTCCCTTGAGTAAATGAGCAATTTTGGCGAATTTCGCTATTTTTTTCTAAAAATTCGCTGATTTTTGGCTCAGGCAATTCAGTAAAATCAAAAATCACGCTGCCAACTTTAGTTTGCATTACATCAGGAGCAACAAGCCAGGCTGGCGCATTTTTGTTATTTGCATAAAAAAGAGCTTTTCGGCCGCTTGCAAACTGATATTCAGCGGGCTCAATTCCAACAGCGCTAAGCCGTTTTGCAAGCCTGTCCGGGTAACCGCAAAGAATCAAAAAATCAGGTTTATTACAAGATTTATAGTTGCACAAAGAAAGGCGACGCTCCAAATCAAAAATAAAGCGGTTTTGCATTTCTTTTGATGAAGTTGCAAAATTACTGAATTTTGTAATGAGATTTTTGCCTTCTTCGGAAAGATGTTTTTTTTCAAAATCAAAAGCCTCAAGCGCAATGCTTGCAAGGCGAGGGTGAACACCAAGAGTTAAAGCGGCTTTTCCTTTTTCTGCAAGGCGGCTATCTTCGCGCAAAAGGCCAAGCTGACACAAAAGTTTGACACTTGTTTTCCAGGCAGCTTTAGAAGGTTTATCCAGCCAGTCAAGAGAATCAACACAATAAACGCCGCGCTCACTACATTCAAGCACAACCGGCACCAGGTCGGCCCGCAAAATTTCCGGCAAAACTTCCTTTTGGCGCGGCTCTTTTTCATTCCAAAGCCGAATACACGTTCCCTCGCACAAACGCCCAGCGCGACCTTTTCGTTGCGCGGCAGAAAACTCACTTTCATTTTCAGTTGAAAGAGATTCCATACCAGTATTAAGGTTCATTTTATTAATGCGCGAAAGCCCCGAATCAATAACAACCGTAACGCCCGGCACCGTAAGCGAAGTTTCAGCAATTGCCGAAGAAAGAATCACGCGCCGCTTAGAGTTCGCTGCCGCCGCGATAATACGTTTTTGTTCATCAATCGAAATACTCGAATGCAAAAGGCAAAGTTCCGTATCACTTTCAGGGCCAAAATCGCCAGTTTCCAAAAGCGCCTGCTGCGCCTTACGAATATCAGAAATACCAGGAAGAAAAACAAGAATGTTTCCGCCTTGCAAAGGCAAAGCTTCGCTCGAATCAGGCTGCAAAGTTGAATTACCGCCGGAAGCTTTTGCACAAACATTTTGCGAAAGTTTCATAGCCTGATAAACAGCGCTTACAATAGATTTTTCCGGCTCATAAATCACATTCACCGCAAACTGCCGGCCAGGAACGCTAAGCGTAGGCACTTGCACATCGGCAAAATCAGCGTTAGCCGCACAATCTTCGCCCTTCGCAAGATACATTTGCAGCTTTTTTGTATCAATAGTGGCCGACATAATCACAACAAAAAGATTATCGCGAAGCTGCATAGCTTCTTTTAAAAACGCAAGCGCTAAATCCGTGTTCACAGAACGTTCGTGAAATTCATCTAAAACAACAACATTATAATCTTCCAAAGCCGGGTCACTTTGAAGCTGGCGAACTAAAATCGCTTCAGTTACAACTTCAAGGCGAGTTTCGCGCGTAATTTTATTTTCAAGGTGGATTTTATAGCCAATAGAATTTTTGCTTTCTTTGTCCGCTGCTAATTCCGCAAGCCTGTTTGCAACGCCCAAAACCGCAATTCTGCGCGGCTCAGTCATCAAAATCTTACCAGAAAAGGCTTTTAAAAGAGCAAGCGGAAAAACCGTAGACTTTCCGGCCGCAGTTTCTGCCGTTAAAATCAAAAACCGCGAAGGAGAAGTTTTGAGAGTTTCGCAAATTTGGTCCAAATATGGAAAAATTGGATATTTCGATAAATCTTGCGGCTGCATATTTTATTTTTTTAAAATGATAACCGTTAAATCGTCAGTTTGCTTTCGGCCACCACAAAATTCTTTAATAGCTTTTTCGAGAATAATAATCTGCTCAGAAGGCTTTTTTTCAGCAATCGCTTTAATCGTATCCAAAAGCCGCTGCTTTCCAAAATATTCTTCTTCAGGATTTTTAATATCAATTACACCGTCAGAAAAAAGCACAAGCTCATCGCCTTTTTCAAAATTGTAATAAAGCGATTCATAATAAACAGGAAAGCCAGCAATTCCAATTGCACCGGCAGATTTTTCATCAAGTTTAATAAAATCACATTGGCCGGTGCTTTGCTTATAAAGAATTGGGGCAGGGTGACCAGCGTCTACAATTTCAATTTTGCGCGGAGTTAAACGAACAAGAATTCCCGTCAAATAATTTTGGATTTCGCCTTTTTCTGCAATAAGACGGTCGTTTATCGTATTCAAAATTTCCCAAAGTTCTGCGTCTGGCTGATTATAAAATTCCTGATGAATTACATTTTTTACAAGCATAGTTACAAGACCAGAAGAAATTCCGTGCCCAGAAACATCAAAAATTCCAAGCCCGTCAAGATTCGTTCCAGTTTTATAAAAATCATAAACATCGCCAGAAACGCCAGCCATTGGCCTAGAAAAATAACTTACCTGATAATTTTCGATATTATAAAGCTGCTGCTTAAAAAAGTTCTGCTGAATTACAGCCGCCATTTTGATTTCTTTTTCTAAGGCTTCGCCGTGCTCTTTCAAATTCTTTTCGATTTTGACAACAATTTTAGTATAAATCATCATCATAAAAATAATGATAAAAATAGTAATCAAAATATTAAAAACGCGAATTCCAAAAAGAACATCTTGCGCAACATCATATTTAGGATTAATTTCAATCGAACCAAGCAAAATATAAATAAAAACAGAACAAAGAGTGATACAAAAAGTATATTTTTGTTTTTTTTCAATAACCAAAAAAGGAAGAATTCCCATAAGCAGAATAAACGAATGAAAGCTGCAATACGAGCCCAAAAAATAATCTGCTAAAAGTTGATGAACAATAACTTCGATTAAAACCAAATTATAGGGCACAAAATAATTTTTAAGTCTAGGAATAATAAATGCCATAGACAAAAAAAGTGAAACACTAAAAATGTTGTAATAAACCATTGGGGTAATGCCAAGAAAATAAAAAACAACACTAATAGCAATATGGTAAATAAGCGCACAAATATCGGTAAAAAAAGCTACAATAATTGCTCGTTGATAAGAAGCTGATTGACCCTCTAATTTCGTTTTAAAACCTTTCTTTCTTCTCATTAATCTCCATTATACATAAACTTTCCGCTTTTGAATACTAAATCGTTTTTCCTTCCCATTCAGAACTGTGCGATTTTTCAAATCCAATTGCAGCGTCAAAATCAACTTCAGGCATACAATTTTGCTCAACATTCATAGCCGCTTGATGAAGCCGCCTTATACAATCCGATTTTTCCCTATAACCAAGTTTAGATTTTTCAATACTGTCTCGCAGCACGCGAATCGATTCATCGTACACTTTAAGCGGAACCGGAAACGGATGCCCGTCTTTTCCGCCGTGCGCAAAACTAAAGCGCGCCGGATCTGTAAAGCGGCTAGGCGTTCCATAAATAACTTCGCTTACGAGTGCGAGCGATTGCAAAGTTCGCGGCCCAAGTCCCGGCGTAAGCATAAGTTCTTCAAAATCCTTTGGTTGCGAAGCGTACGCCGTAGCGAGCACTCCACCAAGCCGTTTTAAATCCACGTCTTGTGCTAAAACTTCGTGGTGCGCAGGCATAACAATTGAACGGCCCGCCACTTGAATTTGAGTTTGTGGCTCGGGAGTTTGAGCGACGTCACAAAATAATTCAGGAAACAATTCACCTTGAATAGGGTAGGAGGGGAAAGCCTTCCCCTCGCTCGCACTTCGTTGCTCGCTACCCCTTCTTGCGGGGGGAGCCAACTCGTTGGCTCCCCCCGCAACGCCCCCATTTTGTAACAAAATAAACTGGCTGGCCGGTTTTCCAATCTGTACGATTTCCTTAAGAATTCTTTCCGGCTCTTCCAAACTCATTTCCAAAATAGAAGAACGTGCATCGCGCGCCTTAGAATCAGTTAAATTCAAAATTTGCCCGCGATTATCGCCAACAACCGCAGAATGCGGTTCTTCTACAAAAGAACGAACATCACTTGAGCACCAATGATATCGGCGGGCTTTCTTTTCCTGCGCATTCATTCCCTGCTGAACAACAGCCCACTTTCCGCTTTTAGTTAAAATAAAATTATGCTGATAAAGCTGAAATCCATCTTGAACTGCATTATTATCAACTTTTGCAACAAGTTTACTGTTTCTAACAAGTTCATCGCCGTTAAGGCCTTCGCGTTCAGCAATGGTCAAAAGCTCATTTGGAGTCATTCGCGAATATTTTCCACGCCCGCCGCAAACGTAAATGCCAAGCTCTTTTGCACGCGGATTCAACCCGCGCTTAAGCGCGTACATTACGCTCGTTGTAATTCCCGAGCTGTGCCAGTCCATTCCCATTACTGCGCCAAAAGACTGAAACCAAAGCGGGTCGCTAAGCCTTGTTAGAACTTCATCAACACCAAAATTATCAACAAGAGATTCAGTAATCAGCGTGCCCAAAATCATCATTCTGTCTGCAAGCCAGCGCGGAACTGTTCCGCTATGAAGAGGCAAATCTGCATGTCCGCTGTTACGAATCATATATAAATTATAGCAAATTTTTTGCACAAATCACACAAAAAAATCAGCTTGCCTTTTAGACGTATAAGTTCATATAAAATCAACTTGATGACTGTCTTTCTTATTTATGATAAAATGCCGGATATTATTTTTAGAGGTATTTTATGGAAACTCAAACTAAACAGCGTAACTCATTTACCGGTTCGCTTGGCTTTGTATTGGCCGCAGCTGGTAGCGCAGTTGGACTTGGAAACATCTGGCGTGTCCCATATCCTGCTGCAAAAAACGGCGGCGGACTTTTTTTAGTAGTCTACCTTGCTCTCGCTCTTACATTTGGTTTTGCACTTCTTATCACAGAAATTGCAATTGGTCGCAAAACACAGGAAAGTCCGCTTACAGCTTATTCAAAAATCAATAAAAAATGGGGATTTCTTGGAATTTTTTCTTTCGTAGTTCCTTTTTTAATTTATCCATACTACTGCGTAATCGGCGGTTGGGTAATGAAGTATATGTTCAGCTACCTTGCATTCCAGGGTCAGGTAACAGTTGCAGACGGATTCTTTGGCGGATTCATCACTTCTCAGTGGCAGCCAATTTTCTACACAGTAATTTTTGCAATTCTCGCATTTATCATTGTTTACAAAGGTGTTGACCGCGGTATTGAACGCTATTCAAAAATCCTTATGCCAATTTTGGTAATAATTGTAATTTTCATCGCAATTTATTCATTGTTCATTACTCATACAGATGAAAATGGTGTTACACGCACAGGTTTGCAGGGTGCAGCCGTTTACTTTATTCCAAACTTTGAAGGACTTACAGTAAAAGGTTTTCTTACAATCATTCTCGATGCAATGGGACAGCTTTTCTATTCTCTTTCAATCGCAATGGGAATTATGATTGCTTACGGCTCATATATGAAGAAAAACGTAAATCTTGGTAAATCAGTAAATCAGATTGAAATTTTTGATACAGGAATTGCGCTTTTGGCCGGAATGATGATTATTCCTGCAGTTTATGCATTCTCAGGAAAAGAAGGAATGTCTGCGGGTCCTGGCTTGATGTTCGTAACACTTCCAAAAGTTTTCAATTCGCTTGGAAAATTTGGTGAATTTATTGGACTGATCTTCTTTGTAATGGTAATGTTTGCAGCTCTCACATCAGCAGTTTCTATTTTGGAAGCAATTACTTCTAGTATGATGGATAAATTCAAGTGGAGCCGCCGCCGTTCAGCCGTAATTATGGCTGTAAGTACATTCGTAGTTTCAATCATTGTTTGTCTTGGATACAACAAATTCTACTTTGATCTTCCACTTCCAAACGGAACAGTTGCACAAGTTCTAGACCTTCTCGATTACGCAAGTAACAACATTCTTATGCCAATCGTTGGACTTCTTACTTGTATTCTCATTGGCTGGATTGCAAAACCAAAAACAACAATCGACGAAATCACTCGCAACGGTGAACACTTTGCTCGCAAAACACTTTACGTTGTAATGATAAAATTTGTTGCACCAATTCTCTTGTTCATAATCTTGCTTACAAGTTTTGGCGTTTTTAAATAATAATTCATATTATATTTAAAGAGACGCCCCCGCCGCATAGCGGCGGGGGCGTCTCTTTATTGCTGCTTATTCGAGACAATAATTTAATCTTAGTAGTCGCACGAACCGTCGGCGTGACGTGGCCAGGTTACTTTGGAAAGGTCATATGAGTAACTTAAATAAAAATTCCTTATTTGATCTAATGTATTCTCGTTTGTTTTGACCAATTCAAAAACTAATTTATCATCTTTATAAATATATAAATAATCACCATCAAATTTGAATTTTAATTGATTAACTTTCTTCTGTTCTAAAACATTCTCATAAAAAGGAAGAACATTTGGTCTATAAGTCAGCGGAATTAAATAAAATATAAATCCATCGCCAGTTTTTTCTATATTCTTAACAAACAGAGGATTTTTAGTATATGGCGAATAAAAAACATCATCTTCAATATAAAAATTATTATAAAACTTCATTGAATACGGATAATAATACTCCCAAAGGTATTCACCATCATCTCGAATCTCTTCATTCCAAAAATCTTCGAGATAAGGTTCATGCTTAAAAAGGGTATCTGGAGTAACTTTGTTATAAACATCGCGCAGATAATAATTCATTGTATAAGTAGTTCCGATTATCCCTTTTGGCAAACAATCACTGTTGTTTTTAACTGTTATATCACGAAGATATAGAGCTTTTCCTGAGATAGAAAATGTAGCATCTTTCCCATCTTTATCACTAGAAAATCTGTATAGCTGTGCATTTTCTGAATTGATAGTTAGTACAGTACCTTTAGATACAATTCCAAGATTATTACCTACTTCATCAACATAGTTTGTATTTTTATTAACAGTAATCTCAAACGTTTCTGAAAATCCAAGAAAAACTGTCGAAAAAATAATTAAAATCAAAAATATTTTTTTCATTTGTAACACCTTTCCATGCATTCTCTTTTTTGTAGAATTCTACACTCTTGTCGATTAGATTATTCTAAATACCCGCCGTAACACCAGCCGATTATTCCGGCTTTTATAGGCTTGCCGTCGCGGTCTTTTGCATTTTTCTGCACTTCTACCTTCACCCAGCTGCTGTTTATGCCGTCTATTTTTTCTGCTTTGCCAAGCTCAAGGATTTTTACTTTTGTACCAGCTTGCATCACTGTAAGAACCTGTGTTGAAGTAGCTTCGCCGGAGCGGAGTTTCAGGTTTTCTTTGACGGTCATTGTTTTGTTTTGTGCAACGTTGGTAGCATTTGTTTTTGTTACTTCTGTTTGCACAGAAGCATTACCGTGTTTAGGCATTACAACTTTTGATAAATTTTTTGACTCACCTTTAATCCATTTTTCTATCTGATTACAGGCTTCCGAACTTGTCCGTATTAATGTTTGAAATAGATTTTTTTCTGAAACTTCATCTATATACATTTTCATATAGTCGCCGTCGATTATCA
>JAEEGL013861150.1_pt1 | contig 21710 bp, 12 predicted proteins | sample 9134231 | NCBI WGS metagenome assembly JAEEGL01 (sample SAMN16246548, study PRJNA631951) | gut metagenome | biome: gut microbiome; feature: rumen; material: fiber-attached | host: Bos | place: Iran: Karaj | collected 2018-10
AGGAACTTCAAATCAATTTTATGAAAAATTCACAGTAAGACAAAAAATATTAATTTTAATTGATAACATTAATAAAAGTTATGGTCAATTATTTGTAGAAAATATTAAAGCATATACTGAAAAACATAATGAAGAAAGTGTAAAAATGATAAATTTATTAATGAATGATTTAACATATTTAAATGATGAATGTATAGAAAATTTAACAATAATAAAAAAATACCAAGATTTAATATCAGACCAAGAAAAATATTCAAAATTAAGTGAAGAAAACAAAAAATTTGAAGAAGATAAATTTAAAGAAAAAGATAGAATAGTAAAAGCAGAAATAAAATTATTTAATGCTTCTCTCAAATTTTTAGTAAGTATAACAAATGTTCTTCAAGATAATTTTGTAAAAAGTGGTTTAATAGAAAGATTAGCAAATTTATTAAATTATTCTTTAAATATTTTCATAACCCCAAGAGGAAATGATTTAAAAGTAAAAAATTTAAGTGAATATGAATTTAATCCAAAATTTATTTTATCATCAATATTAACAGTTTATTCATCATTTGATAATTATATAGAATTTATAGAATGTATAGTAAAAGATGAAAGATCATATCATTATGAAAATTTTTTTAAAGCAAAAAAAATTGTAGAAGAAAGTGAAAAAATTCCAATTGATAGAATTGCATTTGAGAAATATAATAATTTAATAAATAAATTAAAATCAGTTGAAGAAAAAATGAAAAGTCAAGAATTAAACTTTGATGATGCACCAAATGAATTTATTGATCCAATTACTACTTTAATTATGGTTGATCCTGTATTATTACCAGTTAGTAAAGTTATTGTTGATAGGAAAACTATTGAACAACATTTACTTTCTGATCAAAATGATCCTTTTAATAGAACTAAGTTAACTAAAGATATGCTTGTTCCTTGTACTGATTTGAAGAAAAAAATTGATGCTTATGTACAAAAGAAAAAAAATGAAAAGAAAAAGAAAAAAAAGTAAAATTTATATTTGGTTTTTAGTATTTTTTAAAATAAAAATATATATTATTTGATTTTAATCTAAAAAAATCTAAAAAAAATTTCATATAAGGAATATTTAATATATAAATTAAAAAATTTTTTTTATTATTTTTGTTTTTTTTATTTAACAATATTAAAATTAACACATAAAAGAAAAAAAAATATTAAAAAAATTAAAATATAAAGCATTTGCAAGATAAATTTTTTTCATTATCATTTTCAAAATTAATTGCATAAGAATTTATTGTTTCATTAGTTATTAAACTTTTATATTTCTGCATAAATATTGATGAATCTTCTAATAATTTATTTAATAATCTTAATCTATATCCATATTTATCTATGTCTATATCTTCTTTTAATATTTCATCTGTTAAAGGGTTTTTTGATAACATTTGAATTAATAATAAATCTAAACTATGATATCCTTGAATATAAAAATTATTAAAAAATTTCTGTAATTTAATTGATTCAAGCCATTTATAAAGAATATTTAAATAATGATCATTTATATAATCAATTTCAGAAGCATAATGAAATATTGCATTTTCATCTATATTTGAATTAAATTTAAAATTATCATCTTTTGAATCTAAATGAAATTTAATTAAAATTTTTGCCCTGTCACCTGCATTTAATACTCCTATAATTTTTAAATCATTATCTAAAATTGATTTTTTTCCTTTCATTTGTTCAATCATCATAGTAATATCATCAAAACCTTCTTTAATTAATAATGGAGCATATTTTTCCATATGAATTTGACTTAAATATTCTGTTAAAATTTCTTCTTCATTTTCATTTATTTTTAAACTTGTTGAACCTGTAAGATAAATATTTTTTATATTATTTCTTGATAAATTATAATTATTATTTGATTCTACTTTTATATATGATTGTGAATTATTACTTGTAAATGAACTAAATTGATGCATGAATTCTTTTTCTTCTTTTTGAATAATAGGATTTTTAATTTTACTATTTCTTAAAGTATTATCTCTTCTATATGTTTTTTTAATAGAACTTTCTCTTTTTGTATAACTTTCATTACTAAGAATATCATTTTTTTTTGAAGAAAATACTCTTATTACATCATCTTTATCTTCAAAATATTCAAAACAACTTACATTTGCTTCTTCACTTATATTATTAATTGATTTTTCATTATTATTAATAAAAGAACTTGAAAATTGAAAAGGATTTTTAATTTTATTAACATCTGCAGTAATGAAAATTTTACTATTTTTTAATATATTATTATCAATATCACTTATTCTCTCATTATTTATTTTTTCATTAGTAAAAAAATCATTACTATTATTCTCTAAAGTATTAATTCCTCTTATTTTTATAATATTATTTTCAGAAAAATTATTTAATATACTTTGATGAATATTTTTCTCATTAAAACTTCTATTAGATTTACAAATATTTAAAACTTTATGATTATTAAAATGACTAAGCGGTGACTTTTCCATTCCATTAGCAACATTATTATCACTAAATTCACTTTTAGAAAAATTACTTAAACTCGAAATTTTTTTTCCATGTGTTTTTTCTTGAAGAACAGAAACTGATTTAGTATAACCTCTTTCACTAGCATAATCTTCAGCAGAAAAACCATCATTTGTTTTAATTTTTGGATCACAATTATATAATAATAGTAATTTTATTACTTTATATTCTCCTTTATAAGCTGCTAAATGTAATGGAGTTTCACCAATTTCATTTTGTATATTTGGATTTGCATTATTTTCAAGAAGTAAATTTATTATTCTATGATTTACTATATTTACTGCTTTATGAAGAGATGTTTCTTTATGATTATTTTGGAAATTTATTAATTTTGGATTTTTTTCTATTATAAATTTTACTAAGTTGTAATTATTTTTTTCAATTGCTGAAAATAATATATTGTTTCCTATTGAATCTTTATAATTAATTATTTCTGGATTTTTATTTATCATTTTTATTTGTTCATTATATGATTTATCTATGAAAGAATCTAAATCAAATGTTTTTTTTTTCGCATACATTAAATTATTTATTAGAATTTTTATTTAATTTTCATTAAAAAATTGTTTTAATTAATTAATTTTTTATAAAAGAATTTTAAGAATTTATTATCATAAAAAAAATATAATTTAATTATTTATTTTCCTAATAATTTATTAACTTCGTTTTGTACTTCTAAAAGATAAGGTTTATTAAGAGTAGTTAATAAAATTTTAATACTTTGAAAAACAGCCTCATTATTATTAATAGTACTTTTTTTAACATAAGGTACTTGTTTTATAGAATGACCTAAATTTAAATCATGTGTAACACTACTTTTATATTGATTTAATAAGTTTTTTTCTTCTGATGAAGAACCTTTATCTTTTTCATCTTCAAAGAATTTAGAATGAATAATAACTTGACTTTGTAATAATTTATTTGGTGAATTATCAGTTTGAAAAGATTTACCTACTATTTTTTTTCTATATTGACTTCTATTAAATTCAGTTTGAAAATTTGTTAAATTCATACTTTGAAGTAATTTATTATCTCCTAAATTATTATTTAAAGTTTCATCATCTTTTTTTGATGTTGAATATTTTTTAAAACCTCCTATATTTCCTTTATTTTTTCTAATAGATAATATATGAGATGATGTTTGTTTATTTTCATTTTTATTATTACCATTATTATTATTGTTATTTTCTTTTTCATTTTTTTTAAATGTATCGTCAGTTAATATGTTATTTTGAGAATTTTTATTAACTATTATTTGATTTTTATTTTTATTATTTGAGTTTTCATTTTTTATATTTATGTCATCTAATTTTATTAAATTTGGAAATATTTCTAATACTTTTTTTCTGTAATTTGGTAATGAAACTACTGGATTATCAACTAAAGAAAGGATTTTTAAATTTTGTAAATTCTTTAAATTTTCTATTTGTTTAAAATCATCTATTAAATTTTTTCGAAGATAAAGCTCTTTTAAATTTGTTAGGTTTTTTAATGGTTCCAAATTTTTTATTTTATTTATACTTAATGAAGCAATTTCTAAATTTGATAAATTACCTAAAAGTGATATATCTTCTAATTCATTTCCCCATAAATTTAAATTTTTTATTTCTTCTAATTTCTGATTTGGACATTTGGATTGTATAAATTCTAAAGTTAATTTTTTCGACATTTAAAATATATATTTGATAATTAAACTAAAAAAAATAAAATAAAAATAAATTTAATATTTAAAATAAAACAAAATTTAACATTTTGAGATATTAAATAATTTATATTTTATTATATAATGAGTTTATAACCTTTTTAAATGATCTAATATTTCACTTTTTAAAAAGATATATAAATATTTTTAAACAATTTAATTTTTAAAAGGTTTATCACTTTTTTCTAATAATTGTCCATTTTCAAACATATAAAAAACCTTTGTTTGTACAACAAACTCATATGGATTTGTCATAGGTTTTCCAGTAATAAGATTAGTAATAGCAGAAGTAATATCAACTGGTTTTATTATTTTTTCTTGTTTTAAAATTTTATTTTCTTCATCATAAATTAAATCAAATAATCCATTTTTTTCTCCACCTGAATAATTACCAATTAATAACTTAGTTAAATTATCTTTATAAGAAATATATCTTCCAAAACCAAATTTTTTATCTTCTTTAAATCCTCCAAAATAATTTTCATTTCTTTGATTGTTATCATTATTTTCATTATTATTATTATTCTCATTATTTTCATTATTATTATACCAATATAAACCACAATAATCTTTTAAATATCTTTCATCAAAAAATCCTTCATATACATCACCACTTTTAAAATAAACTATTCCATATTTTGAAAAATTTCTACCACAATGAAAAAAACCTTCATATTTTTTAATAAAGTAATTATCACTATATTCTATTTCACCATATCCATTAATTTCACCATTTACAAAACTTCCTTTATATTCATAAGAATAACCTTCATGTTTTAATGAATGTTTTAATACTCCTTTTCCATCTTCTTTTCCATCTATAAAATATCCAATATAATCATATTCATAATCTAATTCATATTTTGATAAACTATCATTAAAACTATAACTTAATTTTATTAAATGTCCATAATTTTTATATATAATTAAATTAGAATTTTTTTCTTCTAGATCACCTTCATATTTTGTAACTTCTAATAAATTAATATCATTATTTTCATTAAATATAGAAAGAATACCAGAAATAAAATGAGAATTATGAAAAGTTCCTTTCATAATTTTAACATATTTATAATTTAATTCAATTAACAAACCAAAACCATTAAATTTATTTTTGAAAAATTCTCCCATATAATATTTAAAATGAAATTCACTATATTGTCTATAATAAATACCAATCCCTTCTTTTTTTCCATATCTAAATGTTCCATTATATAAAGAATGATTTCTTTGTTTAATTAAAGTACCAAATCCAGCATATAAATATAAAGTATTATCATATTCTCCTTTATAAAATTCAATTTTAGTATCAAAATAACTTGAATTATCATCATTATCAATTACATTTATAAATATTTCATCTTTTTTTTGATTTACATATGGAATATTTTTTGATGTTTTTCCTCTTGGTTTTCTTCTAAAAAAACTTTTTTTATCTAAATTATTGTAATTCATATTATTTAATTTTGTTTTTGATTTTATTCTTTTTGATCTTCTTCTCTCTGGTGATATTTTTATTCTAGATAATTTTTCCATTGATTGAATTCTTTTTACTTTTTTATTTTCAATATTTATTCCATTGTTATCTTCTTCAACACTTATAAATGAATTATTTAATTCTTCATTTTCTTTTTTATTACTATTTTCTTCTGAAGTATTTTTGTTGAAATTTATATGTAAATTTTTTGTACTTTTAAATTTTAATTTCTTGTTTATATGTTGTAAAACTTTGAATTTATGCATTTTTTTAAATTTATGAATATCATTCACCTTAATATAATATTTTTTATTAAATAAATTAGGAATAAATTCATCTCTTGAAATTTTAAAATAATTATTATTAGTTGAAGAAAGAAAATTATATTTCTTTAAAATAAAAATATAATAAAATAATTTAATGAAATTTCTTAAATTTCCAGAAATAAAAATATCAGATTTTGCTTTTAATTCATCAGTTAATAACATTAAAAGATAAGATTTATTAGGATATTCAATTTCTTCAATATTTTTTGGTAAATCTTTTTGTGGTTTTGATAAACATAATTCATATAAATTCTGAATATCTTTTTCTAAAACACCTACTTGAGAATCATATGAAGAATCACTTGATTTATGAACAGTTAATTTTTGAAGTGTTAATAATTTTCTTACTGTTGTTGATAATTTCTTATTTATTTTATTATCTATTTTATTTGTTTTTCTTTTTTGTAATAACAATTTTAAATTCTTTTTATCTTTTATATACTCTGAAAAATCATTATAAAAATTTAAATTATTCATACAGATTTCATTTGCATAACTTTTTTTTACCATAGTTTTTAAATAATTAAAATCATGGAGACCATTAAAAATTTGTTCATTTTCAAATACTTTATTAAGAATATTTTCTTTATTTGAAAAAAATTGTTTTAATTTCTTATTTAATACATTTTCATAATAATCCTTTTTTTTAGGAAAATAAATTGATTCAACACAAAATATATTTTGTAATTTTTGAATCAATCTTTCATATTTTAATTTACTATACATTCTTCTATAATGAAAATTGATAAAATTACATATTATTTGTCCAGAAGGTAAAAACTGTCCTTTTAATAAAGTATACTCATTATTTTCATTTAAATTTGTTTCATTAATTGTAGTTAAAATTTCAGGAGCAGTTGACTTTATTTTTTGACAATAAGTACATTGATTACCCATTTAAATTTATTTTAATTTTGTAAATATATTTACTTTTAATATTTTTTATTTTTTTTATTAAATTTAAAATATTATGTATAATGTATTAATAAAATAATAATAATTTAAAAAAATATTATTTAAAAAACATTTCATTAAACATGAAAAATAAAAATAAAAAATAAAACGTTTATAATTTATTTTTATATTTTTTTCAATTTAAAAAAAAAATTTTCTGGAAAAACAATAATATTTAAACATCATAACATCTATGACTCATGCATTTTCTTCCTTTTTTACAATGATGGAACCAATCACATTTATTTCCTTCTTTTTTAGATTTATCCCAACCAATTTGATTATCTTTTGTTCCTTTTAATGCACATCTATAATCTTTACATTGATTATTTCCACAACAATATGATATAAAATCACAATCTCCTCCATATTGAATACAATTTGTTTGTGATTTAAGTGATTTTGAAAATGCAAATGTTAAAATTGCTAATGATAAAATTAAGAAAAGATTTTTCATTTTTTATTTTATTTTTTATTTTATTTATTTGAATATTTTTATTTTCAACGTTTTTTAATTTTAAAATTATATTAGTTTAATTGTTTTTTAATTATTTCAAATTATAAATAAATTACTTTATAAATATGTATTAAAATTACTTTATAAAGTTGTAATACTTTTTTTAAATTAAAAAATATCTTTATTTTTTTTATCATCATCAGAATCATTTTTAATTTCTACGTAAGAATTTGGTTGAAAAATACACCATAAAATAAGTAAAATAATACATATAAATATTACTATACTTAAAATAATAATTGGAATTAAATATTTATTTTTTTTAAATTTATCTAAAACTCTCAAGTTATAATATATTGTTTGATAACATTCAGTATGATTTTCTCTATTACTTTTAATTAATTCATTAATTGAATTTTGACATTCACTAGTTCTATGTAAAAATATCATAATATAATCACCTTTTTCTTTTATATTACATTGAATTGTAGGATTAAAAAAAGTAAAATTTATTGGTTTATAAATAATTCCATTTGCTAAAATTGATGGATAAATTTTATTATCAAATCCATTATAAAAGGGTACTAATAAAGAATATTCTGAATTTACTAATTTATATGTATATGAAGATACATTATATATATTTAATATTCCTCTTCTAATAACATGAATGTTTGATGTTATTGAATCTAAAAAATATGAGAAAAAATCATCATTTGTCATAAAAGATGTTATTGCACTTTTATCTGAATTTTTTTTTGTAAATATTTTGTTTAATATTAAATCAGTAATTGTATTTAAATAAAATTCAATAAAAAATTCCTTAATATCAGTATATTCTAATGTGATTCCTAAAAATTTATTTCCATTAAATGGATTTATAAAAATATCTAATTTACTCATATATGTATGAGAATAACTATCAATTATTGAATAATCAGTTAAATTATATATAATTAATCCATATCCTGATTTAATACTATATAATACATCGTCAATAAAATCAAATGAAGTATAATTTCCATTATCAGAATCAACATTTCTAATATATGTCAAATTATTATAATAAATTTCCATTCCTTTTTTTTCACTACTTATTAATATTTTATTTTCATTTAAAAATTTAGCATCATAAATTTTAGAAATACTTAAAGATGAAGAAATATAAATTAAATTTAAAGAAGAATCATGATATAAAATACCATTTATATCTTTTCTTTCAGTAGTATTTACTTGAAAGAAAAGAATATTATAATTTGATAATTGAGTTAACAAAAAATAATTTTCAGAATATTTTAATAAAAATATATTTATAACATTATTTTCCAATAATAAATTTTCTCCTTCATTAACTTTACCATTAATAGTATAAGAATCAATTTTTTTATCATTATCAGTATAATTACCAATTGAATAAATATAACCATCACTTAAACCAAAAATTAAAGAATAATAATTAACAACCTTTGAATATTGACGATTTGCAACCTCAGAAGAAATAGAAGAAAAATAATAAGAATAAAACTTATAAGAACAATTAACAATATTATCTGAATCTGAATTAGATTCAATATTATATGAAGTATAATTATAATGTGGGAATATATTATATCCTTTATATGAATAATCAATTGTAAATTCTCCTTCTTTTAATATTTTATTTTTACTTTTAATTATTTCTTCATGTCCTTGTTTCACTACACTTATTAATTGTGGTTGTCCAATTAAAATTTGCCCATTTCCATATAAAGGATTAAATATAAAGTCATTATTTTTATTCACTGAGCCTAAATCTATTTCTGTTCTTTGTATATATGATTCTGTTGTGAATTTTTTATTTAAAAATTTATTTGAAAGAGTTAATAATTGTTCAGAATAATCTTCCTTATTATTCATTCTTATTTCTTCAAAATCAATATCATATGATTTTATTATTTGATAGATATTTAATAAAATAAGTACCAAGTTTTTTTTTATCATTTAACTTAATTTATTTTTATTAATAAAATTAATTCCCTATTTTTATTTTAATTTTTAAATTTTTAGAAATTAATTAATAATTTATGAATTTTATATAATTTAATATAATTTATTATTTTTAATATGTCTTCACTAAATGATGAAACTCAACATTTATCGTCAGAAATTAATCAGCCAAAATATGATTCAAATTTAAAGACAGATGAAATACAACAAAATTTAGAAAATAAAATACCAATATCAAATGATATAAATATTCCAATAGAAGAATTAGAAAAAATAAATGAAAATAAAAAAAAAGAAACAAACGATGAAATAATTATTGAAAATAAAATAGAAGAAAATAAAGAAAATATAGAATTAAAAGAAGGACAAAATACAATAAATAATAATATAAATAATAACAAAGTATCTTGGATAGATCAAGTAATAAGAAAAAATTTTATGCCAGCAATGATATTATTAGAAAAAGGAATAATAAATGTAAATTCATATATTCCAAATATAAATGAATGTCTATTACATTTATCAGTTAATTTTTCATATTATAATGTAACAAGATGTTTAATAGAAAAATTTAATGCAGATCCAAATATAAAAAACTATTTTGGAAGCACTCCTCTTCATTTAGTTTGTTCAAATCCAGATAAAGATATTGCAATATTTATTTATTTATTAACTAGAGAAAATATTAAAATTAATGAAAGAGATTCAAATGGTATGACTCCGATTTTTTATTGTATTATTAATAATTTTGAAGATGCTTTTTTATTATTAGTATCAAGAGGTGTTGATTTAAATCAAAAAGATAATAATAATAATACTTTAATGTTTTATGCTATATTAAGTGGAAATTTATTTATTTTTAATTTTCTTGAAAAACATTGTAATCAAATTAGTTTAATTTCATCTAATTTTAATAGTAAAGGTATTATTTTTAGTGATATTGCAATTCAATTTGGAAATCATAAGAAAATACAAAAAATATTAAAAATATATTATAAAGATATTAATCTTGAATCTATTGTTTCTTGTTGTAATAATGTTAATACATTTAATACTTATTCTAAAGATGTTTATGAAAATTTAAATACTTGTTATTTTTATAGATTAGGAAATTATAAATCTTTTTTTAAATCTTTTTTCCCTATTTTATCATATATTTTTGGAAAGAATGAAAAAAAAATATTAACATTAGAGGGAAATTCAATTTTAAGATTAAATGAAGAAAATGCACCAAATAATGAAGATTTAATATATGAAAATAAAATTGATAATCTTTTATTATTATTATATTTTATAATATCAGATAATAATTTATTTTGTAAAACATATGTTTTTTACTTTTTAATTAGTTTTTATTCTGAATTTTTATTTTATTTGAATGAAGCAAGTAAAATATCTCAATTTTTCAATATTATTATTTCACTTTATGTTATAATTTTTTTAATATTAATTCAGATATATAAATTTGATAAAGAAGCTTTAATTTATGAAAAGTTTAAATTAAATGATATTGAAAATAATTGTTTATATCAATATAATTTAGTAAATGATCCTTCAAAAGTTCCATTATTACCCTCTTCAAAGAATAATATTTGTGAAATTTGTCTTAGAATAAAAGATAAATTTACTTATCATTGTATGAAATGTAATGTTTGTGTAAGAAATTATTATTTTCATAGTAATATTTATAATATATGTATTCATAGAAGAAATATTTGGTATTATACGTGTTCAATTTTCTTCTTTTCATTTCATTTTATTTTTATTGGAATTGAAACAGAATATTTTTTAATTAAATTTTTATCATATATTATTTATATTATTATATTAGGTAAAGTAATTGCAATTGTTATATGTATTGGTTCAAAAACACCTTATAGAGTTGCTTATAATGAAGAAGAGGACTTTTTAGAAAATAAAATTGAAAAAAGAAATAAAGGTTATTATTCAATTTTAAAAATGAATATTTTAACTTATAAAGAGTTCATAAATAATGTAATTAAATAAATGATTTGTCTTATTTTATGTAAATTTATTTCAATTTAATTATTTATTCATAATTTAAAAATTTTTTTAAATTTGAATTTATTTTTTTAAATATCTTTTATCTTCTTTATTTTTATAAAATTATGAATAAAAAGATTAATTAAAAATGTGATATATATTATGAAAGTCATTTCATTCACATTCATAAAATAAATTTAAATAATTTTTCCAATTTCTTTTTAAAACTTTTAATAATTTATTAAAAATAAATTGAATTAAAATAAAAAATAATAAAATGTTCTCTAGGCATGAAACAGAAACATCAATAATTTGAATATATCTGCGATTAAATAGAGATTTTATTTTTAATGCATTGGACTTTATATATACTTCTTCATTCTTTTCATAAAACATGAAAATAAATGAAATAAATATATAAAGAATTAATATAATTATGCATCAATTAATACTTATTAATTAATTATTAATATATATTTTTTTGTTTTATTTATGGTTTAAAATAAATAATTAATTTTTTTTAAAAAATACTGATTAAAAATTTCTAAAAGCTAAATAGAATATTATATAATTCCTTTTTAATTGTTTTGATTTAATGAAAATATTAATATTATACTTTTTATAATTCTTTTAATTAAATATGAATTTAATTTAATTTTTGACTAATAAATAACATTTTTATTCATTATACATCATTAATTAATTATTTAATTAATAATTATACGAATAATTTTTTTCAAATATTTAATATTAGCATTGGAAATTTGAGATATTAAAAAATTATGTTTATATCTATTAAAAATAAAGCTCATACATAAAATCAATTATTTCCAATATTTCCAAAAAATAAATTAAAACAAAACAATATTTTTTATATATTAATCCTGATATTTTTCTTACATATTGTAATTATTTTTATAATCTTATATTATAAAAAATTTAAAATATAAAATAAAATTATATTTTCACCTTACATAACAAGAATAAATATAACAAAAAAATATAAATAAAAAAAAATTAAAATAACTTACTTTACAAATAATTAAAACAGGATTGAAATCTAAGAAAAAATATAAATAAACGATTTAAAATAAAATATATATAAAAATAAATGGAACAAGAAGAACCAGAAGAAATACCAAAACAAAATCAACCTAAAGAAGAAGAAGTAAAAACAGATTTTACATGGTTTAAAAATGCAAGAATATATCAAGTTTTCATAGATAGATTTGCAGGATATAAAACAAATTATACAGAACAAGAATTAAAAACACAATTTTTATATGGAAATTTAAAAGCATTAATTGGTAAATTAGATTATATCGCATCAATGGATTTTAATATTATTTGGTTATCACCATTCTTTGCTAATCAACCTAATGGTTACCATGGTTATCATCCTGTTAATTTTAATCATGTTGATCCAAGATTTGCTTTTGGTGAACATCCAGAAGATAATACAACTGGAAATCCTTTCGAAAAAGATGATATTGATATTTTAACTAGTTCTGATAATATGCTTAAACAATTTATTGATGAATGTCATAAAAGGAATTTTAAAGTTATGATGGATTTAGTACCTAATCACGTTCATGAAACTCATCCTTTCTTTATTGATGCTAAAAATAACAAAGATTCTAAATATAGAAAATGGTTTTATTTTGTTGAAGATATGACTGAAGAAGAAAAAAAAGATTTATTCCCTGAAGATTTATTACAACCAAAACAAGAAGAAGTTAATTTTGTAGATCCAAATCAAATTCCAATTGCAGAACATCCAGAAAATGAAATTCCAATAGTAGGTGAAGGACAACCTCAAACTCAAAATCAACAAACAGGTGAAAATGTTCCTCCAAGTTCTCCACCTCAAGATCCACAAGATCCAAATCAACAACAACCACAAGATCCAAATCAACAACAACCACAAGATCCAAATCAACAACCACCACAAGATCCAAATCAACAACAACAAGAACAACAACCAGAACAACCACCTGAAAAAAAATATTGTTATCCTTATTTAACTTTCTTTAGAATTGGTGAACTTCCTAAATTAAATTTAGATACTCCTGAATGTGGTGATTATATGATTAAAGTTGTTAGAAAATATTTAAAATTAGGAATTGATGCTGTTAGAGTTGATCATGCTCCTGGACCTTCACTTCAATTTTTAAAAAGAATGACAACTGAAATTCATAAAGATTATCCTACTGTTCCTTTTATTGGAGAAGTTCCTCCTGTTTCTATGTTTTATGTTGCTGAAACTATTAAAGCTATTCCAAGAGAAAATTTACTTAAAGTTAAAGATAATAGTTTAGATATTGTTCCTTATATTGATGAAATTTTCCTTATGTATGAAGGTGTTTTAGATGGACTTCTTGATTTTACTTTTAAATATATTATTGAGTGTCATGTTTGGGGTTATATTCAATCTGAGGAAGATACTATTAAAAATATTAATGAACATTATGCTAGATTTAAAAATAGTAAATTGATTTTGGCTAAGTTTTTAGATTCACATGATGAAAATAGATTTTTATTTACTTGTAATCAAGATAAGAATCTTATGAAAAGAATGATTGATATCTTATATACTCATTTTGAAGGAAGAGATGATCCACTTATTATTTATTATGGTACTGAAGATTTTATGACTCAATGGTCAAAGAAAGATGAAGTTGAATATGGTGATGCTTATTCTAGATCTCCTATGAATTTCGAATTTGAATGGGTGAAACTACATTATGATAAGAAAAAATAATTATTGTTAATCTTATTTAAATATCAGTTTTTAATTTAATATTTATTAAAAAAATAGGTGTTATTAATTATATATTTAATATGTTTTTTTTATTATTTTTTTTTAATATATATGTAAAAAAATAAAAATGAAAATATTATATTAAAAACAAAAATAATAAATGGGTAAAAAATTCAAATTATATATAATTTCCATATTATTATTAATATTTATATCAAAAGAAACAAATGATGATGAATCAATAGATATTTCAAGTGATTATAAATATCCAAAAAAAGAAAATGAAAATGATTCATATATTTATGTTCCAATAATAGGAACAAATGATCTTCATGGAAAAATATTCCCAGTTAGATTTAATAAACCAGAAAACTTAAATAATTCAGAATATTATTATAGTGGAGGAGCTGAATATATATTTTCATATGTAGAAATATTAAGAGAAAAATGGGGAAAACAACGTGTAATATGGTTAGATGCAGGTGATCAATTTCAAGGAGGATATGAATTTACAGACACTAATGGAACAATTATGCATGATTTTTATAATACATGTGAAATAGATGCAATGGGAATAGGAAATCATGAATTTGATTTTGGAATTGATTATTTAAAAAAATTTATAAAAGACTCAATTTTCCCATATTTAGCAGCAAATATTTATGATAAAGAAACAAATAAATATATATATGAAGAAGGTGAATGGGAACAAGTAAAAAAAAGTATGGTTTTAGTTCCACATGAAGGTATTAGAATAGGAGTTATTGGATTAGCAACTGTTAGTACACCTTCAACAACAGGAGGAAATGTTTCAAATTTAGAATTTAAAGATCAGTTAAATATTGTAGAAGAAGAAGCAAAAAGATTAAAAAAAGAAGAAGAAGTGAATGCAATTGTATTATTAGCACATTTAGGTTCATCATGTAATGCAGAAACAAATACAAAATTTGATTTAAAAATGTATAATAAAACAACAATTCAAGAAGGATGTGATGAAGAACAAGAATTAAATAAATTATTAAAAGAAATTGATAAAAATTTAGTTGATGCTGTTGTTTCAGGTCATACACATGATCTTGAACATCATTGGATTCATGGTATTCCAGTCATTCAAACTACTGGTTTTCAGTATTCAAATGTTATTTATTTACCTTTTAAAAAAGAAGGAGAAAAATTCATTCTTGATAAAGATAATATTGAAATTGAAGGTCCTTTACCTTCATGTGAACTCGTTTTTGAAAAATCAAAAAGATGTGATTTTGTATTAAAAAAAGATACAACTCAAGGTAAATTAAAAAAAGTAAAATTTCATGGAAAAGAACTTAAATTAAATGAAAATTTAGCAAATTTATTAAATAAAGAAAGAAAAACAATAAATGATTTAATGGAAAATACAATAGTAGAAAATCATATATTCTTAAATATAAGTAAAGATAAAGAAACTGATTTAACTAATATGGTAGTTGATATAGCAAGAAGTGTAACAGGAGCTCATTTTGCTTTTTTTAATCTTGGTGGTTATAGAACTTCATGGTATCCTGGAACAATAAGTCAACTTGATATTTATTTAATGTTTCCTTTTGAAAATAAATATGTTACTTTTGAAATGAGTGGAGAAGAAATTATTAGAACTTTAAAAACTATTAATAGAAGAAATATTTATCCTTCTTCTGGGTTAATGCAAGTTTATGATAAAATTAATGGAATTAATGTTTTAGTTGATGCCAAAGTATTTGATGGAGTTTATGAAATTAATATTGAACCTTTTAAATCTTATGTTGTATGTGTTAATGATTTTTTATATAATGGTGGAAGTCAATTTAGACATGTAATGAAATGGTATAAAGTCAAACATTATAAAGACCATGGTGTTGTTAGAAATCAGGTTTCTGAATATCTTAAAAATATGAAAAATATTTATGAAGATAGTTTTATGGATAGGGATCATCCAAGATATAGATTTTTAAAATAAATAAATTATAATATGTTTAAAATATATATTTTTATTTTATTATAACATAAGTTTATTATTAATTCTTAATTTAAAATTAAATATTAATGACAACGAAATCTGAATTATTTAAGAATCTATCACCAAAAAAGAGAAATATAAATAGTAAATTCATGATAAGAAGTAGAAGTAATTTAGAACCAATATTAAGTAAAAAACAAAAATTATTTGGAGTATATAAACCAGTAAAAAATTTTCATCGTTTTGGAAAAGGAATAATAAATTCAGGTATAAATCCAGATGCAATTTATGTTCGTTTTTATGAAAGAGAAATAACTCAACCATATAAAAATCCAAAATTTATTATTGAAGAAAAAAAAAATATTCCTGATTATCCTTCAAAATGGAGTTTGGGTTATTCATGTAAATGTAATAAACCATATTTTATACCAAAACAACAACAATTTACAATTTATAATTTTAGTAATAAATTATCAAAAGAAAATAATACTTATTCAACTGATAATATTTTTAATAACAATTTAAATATTGAAAATAATGAAGATTACAAAAATGAAAAATTTCCATTTTTAAATATGAAAAAAAAATTCGATCAACTTTCTCATTCAAAAGAATGGATTCCAAGAATTTATGATAATTTTAGTAATTCAAATAAAAGTAATGTTGAATATAATATAATAACAAATATGCCAAAAGAAAATTATGAAAAAGAACATTTACCAGAAATGATAAAAAATAAAAAAAGAAAAGGTATTGCAGAATATGGTGACCAATTAATGCCATTTTATCCTAAATTCAGAGAAGAATATTCAAAATTATTAGATGATAATAAAAATATTTTTAGAAGATTTAATGGAATATTTAGTTCAATGTATGATTCATCTGCAAAAAATGGAAATATATATAAACCATTTAAAAGAGGAAATTCATATGAAAAGTAAAAAAAAATTAAATATATTTAAAATATATCTTTCACATTATATCATTTTATAAATATTTCTATAATAATTATATAAAAGAAAAATTAAAAATGATATAATATGTTGCCTATAAAAAATAAAATATTAAATGAACAAAAAAAAAATTAATAAAAAAATATTAATTCTCATTCAATTTGTTTTCCAAAATTTTTATCACCATTTTCAATCCATTTAATCCTTTTTCCATTTTGCCAAATTCCTTCTTTCCATTCATTATATTTAGGATTAAAAAAATTTCCATTACCATTTTGTTTCCCATCTTTCCAATAACCTTTATATTTCCTTCCATCATTCCATGAAAATTCCCCATAACCATCTTTTTTATCATTTTTATATTCACCATTATAAACTCTTCCATCAGGCCATTTAAAAACACCTTTACCTTCCATTTTATTATCAACCCAATCACCATCAAATCTTCTTTTATCTTTCCATAAATAAGTCCCTTTACCATTAATATTATTATTTTCAAAATTACCTTCATAAACACTACCATCACCCCAAGTAAAAATACCTTTACCACTCTTAAATCCATTCTCATAATTACCTTCATATTTACTTCCATCAGGCCAAATTTCAATACCAAAACCATGTTGTTTATCACTTTTCCATCCACCATCATATTTAGCACCATCAATATGACAATAAACACCATGTCCTTCTGCTTTATCATCTTTCCATTCACCTTCATAATAATCACCATCATCATGTTCTAATTTACCTTTAATGTTTGCTTTATCATTTTTCCATAAACCACTATATTTATTTCCATCTGGCCATAATTGAATTCCTCTTCCATGTCTTTTATTTGTTGAAGGATCCCATTCACCATAATATATTGAACCATTTTCATATTCTACTATTGGACGAATTGATACGTTAATTCCATCATTTAATGAAGGATATTTATTTAGTAATTCTTGTAAATCTTCTTTTGTTATTTTATTTAATATTTCTTTATTTTGATTTTCTATTAAATTATTTTCTTGTTGGTTTTTATTGTCTGAAAATTGATTTAAACGAGCTCCTCTTAAATGAGGACTATTATTTGTTGTTCCATTATCATCTACTTGAATTGATGCGTAATTTGATTCATTTTCTAATTGGTTTTCTTTTGTAAAGGATGAATTGTAACTTTGGAATGGTTGTTTTTTCTTTTGATTTTTACGAACTGAATTACGAACTTTTATTCCACGAACTCGAGATTGGATTCTGATTAATTCATTTAGTAATTTTGGATTTTTATGAAATTGTTCAGCTATTTTTTAATTTTTTTAGAAAATATTTTAGTTAAAATTTTTATTGTTACTAAAGTCATTTGTTATTTTGGGACTTGTTTCTATATCAGTTCCCTGTGCTACAGGACGAAGGCAACAAACACCCATTTTTTATTTAATTAATAAATGTAAAGGAATATTTTATTTATTTATTTTTTATATTTTATGTTTTATTTTTTATTTTTTGAGAAATTAATATAATATGTATTTTTTTTTGAATTTATTAATTCGTTAATAAGAATTAAAATGGAAAAAGGGAAAAAACGTTTTTTAAAAACACAAATACATTTAAAAAGTAAAGAAACTATATTAAAAAAAATTCCAAATGGTTATATACAAAATAAAAATGAAAAATTAATGAATAATCATAAAACTATTATTAAAGAAAATAAAATAAATCGACATCCAAAAAAATTTATTTTACTTAATTCTAATCCAACATATCCAAATATAAAAAGAATAGATCCAAATAATTTTATAGACGAAATTAAAAAAAGAAAAAAAGAGATTTTATCATTTAATGAAGAAAAAGAAAAAAAGAAAATAGAAGATCTTTCTAGAATTGAAGAATCAAAAAAAATAAATTTTAACATAATAAACTTTGATTATTTATTCCCAAAAAAAGATTTTGAAGACGAAAAAGTAAATTTAACAGAATTTCCTCCAGGATATAATTTAATAAGAAATTTAACAAATAAAAAAGAAGAACCATTAGTTCATTGTAGAAATGTTTCAGAAGTAAATCTTTCTGCAATTTATGGACCATCAATAAGTCAAAATTTAAATAATAGTTATTTTAATTCTTTTAGAACAAATTCACATTTTGATAATAATTCATATATTGATAGTGATTATGAAAGACCATTTTCTCAAAGACATAATAATTTTTTTCATTATACTAATTTTTCTGATAATAAAAGAAATAAAACTGTTGGAATTAGAAATAATATTCATAGTAATAATGTTAGTTATTATAGTAATATTGGTTTAAATAATATTAGTACTTCTTCTTATGCTTTTAATAATAATTCACTTAATGAAAGTTATACTTCTTCTATTTCTTATATTAGTAAAGGTGGTAAGGCAATTACTTTAAATAATTTTTATTTTATTTCTAATGAAGATGATTTACATAATGATAAAAAAGATTTTAAAATTCTTTCTTTAGATGATGTTGAGTCATTTAAAAATTGGAAAATATCAAATGAAACTAAATTATTATGGCCTGATGTTTTAAAACATTTTGATAGAATGAAAATATATGAAAATTATGAAATTAATGATATTGAAAATATAGATATGAATCATTCAATTGAAAGTGAGAAAAATTTTAAAGATGAGATTTCAATTATAAAAGAAATTGAATTTAAAATACCATTTGAAGAAAATTATACAGAAAAAAGATTTGAAACTTTAAATAGTGAAGTTAATGAAATTAGATTAGATATTAATGATGAGGAATCAACAATAAAACGTCCAAAAACAGATATAAAAGAAATAATACAAGATAAAAGTGATTTAACTGAAACAAATCATTCACTTTTCTTTGGTGTAGAAATAGAAAAAAATAATTTAGAAAATAACAGTGAGAATTTTAATAGAGGAAGTTTAGGAACATTTAATTTTAGATTATCAATGATGGATATAAATAATATAAATAATAATATAAATAATAATTTAATAGAAGAAAATGAAATACAAATTCATGATTATAATGATAATGAAAATGATAAAAATAATATAAATATTTTTCCTACATTTGGAAGAGTTGATAATGGAATTGAAATTGATAAACCAATTTCACCAAAAATACATGAAAATATAAATAATTTAAGAAGTAATTTAGAACATTTAATATCAGAAAGTAATCAAGAAAATATTAATATTAATAATAATAATATTGTAAATGATAATAATGAAAATGAAAATAAAAATAATGAATCTGATAATGATTGGTTAGATTTATCATCTGATTCAAGTGAAAATGAAATTATTTTAAAATATGTTTCTAATAATAATAAAGATATTATTAGAAGTGATTTAATTGAATTACTTAATATTATTGAAATTGATAATTTTCAATTAGTAAAAAAAAGAATTTGTCTTCTTTTATATCATCAACCTCCAAATCAAGAAAAAATAATAGATATTATTTTTGAAAGAGGAATTAAAGAATTTTATTTTCAACCTCTTTATGCAAAATTATGTAAAGAATTAGATAAAGCTTTATCAAATAAAAAAGATAAAGCAAAAACTCCTTTAAGAGTTAGAATAATTGATAATACAAAAAAATATTTTAAAAATTTAAAAAATACAATACATGATAGAAATAAAACAATAGGAATTATATCATTTATAGGTGAATTAATTAATATTCAAATGGTTTCTAAAAAAGCTGGAATACAATGTATGAGAAATATAATTGAAGAATTAGAAAAAAATAATAATGAAAATAAAATTAATAATAATATATATGAAATATATATTGAAAGTTTAATTATTATGTTAAATATATTTGCAACTGCATGTAGATATTATCAAAAAGATAGAATTAAAGATGATGATATGTCAATATTAAATAATGAAATTATTAAAGTAATTGATTTCTTGAAAAAAATACAAAATGATAAAAATTATAATAAAATTAACTCAATATTAAAAATAAAAGTAATAAATATATTAGAAAAAGAAAAAAGAAAATGGGTTCCATATATTTTTGAAATTGAAAAACAAATTCCAATTCAAAATATAAAAAATGAAATAATACCAGAAGATATAAATACAACATTAACAAATGTATCAATAAATAATAATAGTATTGCAAGTATAGAAATAAAAAGTCCAGTAAAGAAATTTTCAAAATCAAATATTAATGAATCAGATGAAAGTAAAAATAGTATAAAGAAACCATTACACTCAAGTAAAAATAAAAAAAAAATTCCAAGAAGAACTAAAACAAAAGAAACTGAATTACCATCAGATATAATTTATAATGACTTATTAAAATTTGAAAAATATATTTCAAATGGAAATGATCCAAATACTTATGTTTGGGAAGATATTGAAAGAAAAAATAAAAAAGATAAAATGCAATTTATTTCAATATTAGAAGCTTATATTGAAGCATCTAAAAAATTTTTAAATCAAAATAAAGAAAAATATTTTATTGATGAATATATTAGAATTATCCTTGATTATTATTGTCATTATATAAGAAATGAATTTATTATTGAAAAAATAATGGTAAAGATTTCTGATATTCCTTATGATTATAAT
>JAEEGL013998936.1_pt1 | contig 21710 bp, 20 predicted proteins | sample 9134231 | NCBI WGS metagenome assembly JAEEGL01 (sample SAMN16246548, study PRJNA631951) | gut metagenome | biome: gut microbiome; feature: rumen; material: fiber-attached | host: Bos | place: Iran: Karaj | collected 2018-10
AGTGTCCGGGGCACGGACCTTTACCTGCTGGTCGATGTCAGCAATTACAGCCTGACCTATTCCCTGTGCGGTCATGAGAATCACATGTCTCCGGATGACCATTATCAGGATCTGAAACGTATCATTGCCGCCGTGGGTGGAAAAGCACGTCGTATCACGGTGATCATGCCGTTTCTTTATGAGTCAAGACAGCACAAACGAAGCACGAGAGAATCCCTAGACTGTGCTATCGCACTGCAGGAACTGGTATCAATGGGCGTTGACAATATCATCACCTTCGATGCACATGACGCGCGGGTACAGAATGCGATCCCGTTGTCCGGATTTGAAACGATCCAGCCGACATATCAGTTTGTTAAGGGCTTGCTGAAGGACATCAAGGATATCACGATCGATTCCGACCATATGATGATCATCAGTCCGGATGAGGGAGGTATGGGACGTGCGATCTACATGGCAAACGTCCTCGGACTGGATATCGGGATGTTCTATAAGCGCAGGGACTACACGCAGGTTGTCAACGGCAGGAATCCCATTATCTCCCACGAGTTCCTCGGCTCTTCCGTGGAAGGCAAGGACGTGATCGTGGTGGATGACATGATCTCATCCGGCGACAGCGTGATCGATGTGGCAAGACAATTAAAGAAACGGAACGCAAAACGGATCTTTGTTGCGGCTACGTTCGGCCTGTTCACGGGTGGCTTTGCGGAATTTGACAAAGCATATGAAGAGGGGATCATCACCAGGATCCTGACGACAAATCTGGTTTACCAGAGCCCGGAGCTGCTTGAAAAACCCTATTACATCAACTGTGATCTGAGTAAATACATTGCATACATCATCGATACACTGAACCACGATATTTCCATCAGCGATCTGCTCAATCCGAGCGACCGTATCAGACAGCTGGTTCAGGAATATAAAGAAGAACAGCAACAACAGCGTTAGAAAGGAGACATTATGGAGTTATTTTTCGGAATCGTTCTGATCATCATCGCATTGGTCCTGATCTTTACATGCATCTGCATCGTACCGCAGGCCAGTGCCTGGGTTATTGAATTTCTGGGACAGTACAAAGCATCCTGGGAAGCCGGACTGCATTTCAAAATCCCGTTTTTCTACAGAGTTGTAAAAAAGGTATCCTTAAAGGAGCAGGTTGCCGATTTCGAACCGCAGCCCGTGATCACCAAGGATAACGTCACCATGATGGTGGATTCGGTCGTATTCTTCGAAGTATTTGATCCGAAGTTGTTTTCATACGGTGTGGAACGTCCGATCGCCGCGATCGAAAATCTTTCCGCGACAACACTGCGTAACATCATCGGCTCCATGACGCTTGATGAAACCCTGACCTCCAGGGACAGCATCAACGGACAGATCACTTCCATTCTGGATGAAGCAACGGATAAGTGGGGCATCAAAGTCAACCGCGTGGAGGTAAAGAACATCCAGCCGCCCAAGTCCATTCAGGATGCAATGGAAAAGCAGATGAGAGCAGAGCGTGAGAAACGTGAAGCGATCCTGACGGCGGAAGGAAAGAAGCAATCGGCGATCACGCTTGCGGAAGGTGAGAAGGAAGCTGCGATCCTTCGGGCAGACGCTGTCAAAGAGCAGCGGATCAGAGAAGCGGAAGGTGAAGCACAGGCGTTACTGGCAGTACAACGTGCACAGGCAGAGAGTATCCGTCTGATCAATGACGCGGCACCTTCGGCGCAGTATCTGGCACTCAAACAATATGAAGCGGCCGTAAACATGGCAAACGGACAGGCTACCAAGATTATTGTTCCTTCCGAGATTTCCAATCTGGCAGGAACCGTCAGTGCGGTTGCGGAAACTGTCCGCAATCAGTAAGCTATGGGAGGGCCTATATTTTCTGTTCTTATCTATCTCGTGATCGGTTTTTTTATCTTTCGCAAGATCAGGCAGGTTAAGAGCAGAACGGAAACAAAGACACCAGGCCGTGTCAATCAGTCACCGGTGCCGGTACAGAATGTACGAAGAGCCGGAAAGAACAACGGTGTCAATGTGCATATGGCCAGAGAGAAGATCAATATCCGCGGATGGGAAGACCGGAAAGGTGACTGGCTTGCCAGGCAGATGGCTGAAGAAAGGGTTGCCCAAAAAAGGATGTCTGAAATGTTCCAGTTAAAGATGGAACACCGATACAACTGTGAAGCGGAGATGATGAAACAGTTTCATGAATCCGCCTGCGACGCAGGGGGCATTGATAACGGAGAACATAAATAGATCAAACGCAACCGATGATCGAGGAGATATCCTCGATCATTTCTTTTTGCATGAAGGCTTCGATCCCGTCGATCACTTTGATCGTTGTATGGGGATCGTGAAAATTCATGGCGCCGACGGCAACGGCAGTGGCACCGGCCATCATGAATTCGATCGCATCCTCTGCGGTTGCGATACCGCCCATGCCGATCACCGGGATCTTAATTGCGTGTGCGGCTTCGTAGACCATACGTACGGCGACGGGCTTGATGGCAGGGCCGGAGAGACCGCCGGTTTTGTTGGCCAAAACAAACTGCCGCTTATGGATATCGATCTTCATGGAGGTCAGCGTGTTGATGAGGGAAACGGCATCCGCGCCGCCCGCTTCCGCCGCTCTTGCCATTTCCGGGATGCTTGTGACATTCGGGGAGAGCTTCATGATCACCGGCTGTTTCGCCTTTTCTTTCACGGCTTTCGTGATCCGGTACAGGGCATCCGCATTCTGGCCGAATGCGATGGCGCCCTCCTTTACGTTCGGACAGGAGACATTGATCTCGAGCATATCCACGTTCTGATCTGCAAGCTTTTCCACGACTTCCAGATAGTCTTCAACGGTTTTACCGCACACGTTTACGATCACACGTGTCCGGTGATCTTTCAGAAACGCCAGATCGCGTTTGATGAACAGGTCGATCCCGGGATTTTGCAGACCGATCGCATTGAGCATACCGCCGTATGTTTCAGCAACACGCGGCGTGGGATTGCCGCTCCAGGGGACATTTGAAACACCCTTTGTCACCACCGCACCCAGACGGTCCAGATCGACAAATTCGCTGTATTCCATACCGGAACCGAATGTTCCGGAAGCAGTCATGACAGGATTCTGAAAGGTTACGCCCGCAATGGTTACCTGTGTGTTCAAATCTCTACCTCCCTTGCGTCAAAGACGGGACCGTCCGCACAGATCCGTTTGTTGTGTACCAGGGAATGCGCATCAATGTCTGTCGAGGTGCATACACAGCCAAGGCAGGCACCGACACCGCATGCCATACGTTCTTCCATTGAGACCCATGCCGGAATGTTTTGTTCTGCAGCATAGGCTTTGATCGCACGGAGCATGGGCGTGGGACCGCAGGCATAAATTTCGTGCGCGGAGAGCTGCTTTTCACGGATCGCATCCATTACGGTGCCTTTTACTCCTGCGGAACCATCCTCTGTTGCAACGGTCACGTTTCCGTAAGCCTTCAGTTCATCAACCAGAAACAGTTCATCGCGAAAGCCCAGAACGATCTCTTTTTCACCTTTCAGGTTCTTGGCAAGGAAGAGCATGGGCGGAATCCCGATCCCGCCGCCGATCAGCATCGCCTTATTCTCATGCAGTGCAAACCCGTTGCCAAGCGGCCCCAGGATGGAAATCCTGTCATTGGCGCGAAGTTGTGACAATTGCCCGGTGCCTTCTCCCGCGATCCTGTATACGATCCGCAGTCTGTGCGCTTCCGTTTCGCAAATGCTGATCGGCCGCGGCAAAAGCCTTGACGCATCATTCACATATACGGAAATGAATTGGCCGGGTACGGCAGCGTCCGCAATGGACGTATCGATCCACATACTGAAGATCCCGGTTGCGATGCATTCCTGCCGGATAACGGTTGCGGTTTGTTTTTCTTTGGCCATGCTTACTCCTCTGTATTCTGATAGGATATTTTTCCGTCGCAGATCGTGTATTCCACAACGCCGTTCAGTGTCTGTCCAAGAAACGGCGAGTTGGATGATCTGGAATAAAACCGCGATACGGTCCGGACTTTCCCCGGACTGAACAGGACCAGATCGGCATTTTTTCCTTCCGTAACGGAATGATCGATCCTATAAAGTGCGGCTGGTGCGGTACTCATCCGCTCGATCAGTTTGTTGAAGGTTAAGTATCCGGGCATAACCAGTTTTGTGATGCCTAGGGACAAAGCTGTTTCAAGTCCGATGATCCCGCTTGGTGCATCGGCAAAATCACGGGCCTTTTCTTCTGCGGAATGCGGCGCGTGATCTGTTGCGATGAGGTCTATCGTGCCATCCGAGAGTCCCTCGATGATGGCCATCCGGTCTTCTTCCGTTCGAAGGGGCGGATTCATTTTGGCGAGGGTACCGTATTGATGAACGGCGTCCTGTGTGAGTGAAAAATGATGCGGCGTGGCTTCCGCATGGATGTGCGGATTGTTTCTTTTTGCCTGCCGGATCAGTTCCACACCCTCTTTGGTGCTGATGTGCTGGATATTGACATCCGCTTCCGTATGCGAAGCGATCGCAAGATCACGTTTGATCATGAATATTTCCGCTTCCCGCGGTGAACCGGCCAGGCCGAATGCCTGACTGACCGGCCCTGCATTGATGCCGTTTTGTGCGATCATTGCCGGGTTTTCCTCGTGAAGGCTGACCGGACAATGCAGTCTGGCGGCCTGCAGAAAGGCTTCCTCCAGCAGCTTTTCATCCATCAGCGGGATGCCGTCATCGGTAAATCCGACGGCCCCTGCTGCTTTCAGCGCTGCAAAATCCGTAAGCGTCTGCCCTTTAAGTCCGACGGTCACGGAAGCGGACGGGAGAATGTGAAGAGGTGTTTTCAGATTGACCTCCCGGATCCTCCCCAGGATCGAATCCATTACCGCAACAGAATCTGTAACGGGATTGGTGTTTGCCATCATTATGACCGTGGTGTAGCCGCCTGCAGCGGCTGCCATGGCGCCGGTGCCGATGTCTTCTTTATGCGTGAACCCGGGCTCCCTGAAATGCACATGGACATCCGTAAGACCGGGGGCGGTGATCATCCCTGCCGCGTCGATCATACGTGTGTTTTCCGGAAGAAGACGGGGATCGGTTTCTTGCGCGATCTGTGTGATCTTCCCGTCTGTGATCAGGATATCCGTGATCTTGTCCGTCTGCGTTGCCGGGTCTATGAGTCTGGTGTTTCGGATGTGGATATTCATACGTTTCATTATAAAAGATGCCCCATGCAATTGCAATGGACGGCCCCTTTATGATAGAATAGTGAAATCAGTTCAGGAGGAAAAACACAATGGCCAGTGAGATCAGAGATATCAATCTTGCGCCTTCGGGCGAATTAAAAATCGAATGGGTTAAGAGAAACTGCGACCTGTTACGAATGCTGGAAGAGGAATTTACGAAAACAAAGCCTTTTGCAGGCAAAAAGATCGCACTTTCCGTGCATCTGGAAGCCAAGACCGCATACCTTTGCAAGGTTCTGGCAGCAGGCGGTGCCGAAATGTTTGTGACGGGTTCCAATCCGCTTTCCACACAGGATGATGTGGCGGCAGCACTTGTGAAAGCCGGGCTGGAAGTACATGCATGGTATGACAGTACCCCGGATGAATATAACAGCCATATCCGCGCGGTCTTAGAGCACGGTCCCAATATCGTGATCGATGACGGCGGCGATCTGGTACACATGCTGCATACGGAGTTACAGCACCTGATCCCGAATGTGATCGGCGGATGCGAAGAGACGACCACCGGGATCTTAAGGCTTATGGCAATGGACCGGGCAGGGGAATTGAAGTTCCCGATGGTTCTGGTCAACAATGCGGACTGCAAACACTTCTTCGATAACCGTTACGGAACGGGGCAGTCGGTATGGGACGGGATCAACCGGACCACAAACCTGATCGTTGCAGGCAAGAACGTGGTTGTTGCAGGCTACGGCTGGTGCGGAAAAGGTGTTGCGATGCGCGCCAAAGGGCTTGGCGCCAAAGTCATTGTTACGGAAGTCAATCCGGTGAAAGCGATCGAAGCGGTCATGGACGGATTTGAGGTCATGCCGATGGTGGAAGCCGCAAAGATCGGAGATTTCTTTGTTACGGTAACAGGTTGTGACAAGGTTATTGACGAAGAAGATTTTGCCGTCATGAAAGAGGGCGCGATCCTCTGTAATGCGGGGCACTTTGACTGTGAGATCGATATGGCAACCCTTCGCAAGATTGCCGTTGAGACCAAGGAGATGCGTAAGAACATTCAGGGCTACAAGCTTCCGACGGGCCAGTGGATCTTTGTGATCGCAGAGGGAAGATTGGTGAACCTGGCAGCAGGCGACGGACATCCCGCAGAGATCATGGACATGTCCTTTGCGATCCAGGCACTTTCCGCAAAGTATCTGGTAGAGCATGAAGGACAGCTTGACAAGATGATCATTGACGTACCGAAGGAAGTGGATCATGATGTGGCGATCCGGAAACTGAATTTCTTAGGAAAGCACATTGATGTTCTGACACCGGAACAGGAGAAATATTTAAACAGCTCCGCCGTATCATAGATCACATTCGAAATAAGGTTATACGTATAAAAAGAGAAACGGGATGCTATGCATCCCGTTTCTCTTACTTATCCACAATCATCACAATTCATCAGATCACTGCGGATTCTTCAGCCCATTTATCAAACTTTTCCATTACGGCGTCATAGGTGTTCGATGAAATCTCCGGAAGATCTCTGCCCCAGGTTTTGGTCGCTTCTTTGAAGCCTGTCTCAAAAGCCTTGCGCATATCTTCGATCTTGTCCGGATCGCCGCCTGTTAAAGCTTTGGCCATTTCGATGATGCGGTCACTGGTCTGCGAAACGCCCCAGTATCCGTCTTCCGAGATCGCCTTCTGGGCTTCTTCTTTGGCTGCTTCCGTTACGGTAAAGTTACCGCTTGCAAGGAAACGCCAGAATTCGTCGGATGTCGCCAGCGCATTGCCCTGTCCTGCAATGGCCTTTTGCACCATGCTGCGGAAGCTTTCTTCCTGTGCCGCTGCATCTGCTTTCAGCATATCGATGACAGCAGTATTCGGTGTATATTTAGCTGCCTGCGCAGATTTCTCATAAATCACACCGGTCTCTTCCGCTGTTTCTTCGGGTGCTTTTTCAGTTGTCTTGGGGGCAGGTTGATACGTCTTGTACGCGTCTAATTGCGAATAACCCGAAACTCCGTTTACGTTCATGCTTTACCCTCCTTGGTAATGGTCTGTATGATAGTTGAGTTGTAGAAGTATATTCAGATACTTCAATTACTTTATCGGCAGTACTTAAGAAATAATTAACCCCATTCGGAAAATATTTGTTATAATATACAAGTATACAAAATACGCAAAAAATACAATCCGGCATTTAAGAGATATGGACAAGATCAGTTTAAAGGCAATGGGAAAGATCAATCTGGCACTGGACGTACTTGGAAGGCGTGAGAACGGCTACCATGACGTGCGGATGATCATGCAGAGTGTCCAGATCTATGACCGGCTGACCATATCCAAATCCAGAGAAGCCGGCATCACGGTCACAACAAACAGGTCCTATCTGCCGACGGATCAGGGCAATCTGGTGTATCAGGCGGCAAAGCTTCTGATCGATGAATTTAAGATCACGGAAGGCATTCATATTGAACTGAAAAAGTTCCTGCCGGTTGCCGCGGGTATGGCAGGCGGAAGTTCGGATGCCGCTGCGGTACTCTATGGGATGAACCGGATGTTCCGGCTGGGGCTTTCCGGAAATGACCTGATGAAACGCGGTGTCAAGATCGGAGCGGATATTCCGTTCTGCATCATGCGCGGAACCGTTTTATCGGAGGGGATCGGCGAGATCTTAACGCCCTTAAACCCTGCACCGCCCTGTCACGTTTTGATCGCAAAGCCCGGCATCAATGTTTCCACAAGATATGTCTATGAGAAACTGGATTCCTGTCCGATCAATGATCATCCGGACATTGACGGGATGCTTGCTGCGATCGATGCGAGTGATTTTTACGCAATGGCGGGGAAGCTTGGAAACGTTTTGGAGCAGATCACGAAAGCCGAATATCCCGTGATCGGTGAGATCGAGAGCGTAATGCTGTCACACGGGGCTGCGGGAGCGGCCATGAGCGGAAGCGGACCGACCGTGTTCGGGTTGTTTGATGATGAAGAGAAGGCACTTGCCGCATATGATCTGTTAAAGGAAGGGCATCTGGCCAAACAGATCTATCTGACAAAGTTTTTCAATACACATAGACGGCAGGAGGAAAACCATGCAGGACTATAAATTTGCTTTGCATCTGGATGAATATCTGCCGCTTAGGGATGTCGTGTTTCAGACACTCAGACAGGCGATCTTAACAGGCGAACTCAAGCCCGGGGAACGGCTGATGGAGATCCATCTGGCCAACCGTCTGGGCGTCAGCCGGACACCGGTACGGGAAGCGATCCGGATGCTTACACTGGAGGGACTGGTAACGATGATCCCAAGACGCGGTGCGGAAGTATCCAGGATCTCCAGGCAGGATATCTCAGACGTTCTGGAAGTCAGAGGATCATTGGATGCGCTTGCGGTCAGACTGGCCTGCGAGCGGATCACGGAAGAGGAGATTCAGGCTCTTAAAGATGCGGCGGATGCATTTGAACAGGCCGTCACAACGGGAGAGACGACAGCTGTCGCGGATGCGGATGTTGCGTTTCATGACAGGATCATCGCCGCTTCCAAAAACAAACGCCTTATACAGATGGCCGGGAATCTGGCCGAGCGGGTATACCGCTACAGGTTGGAATACATTAAGGATCCCGCACACCATGCGAACCTGATCAAAGAGCATCAGCAGATCCTGCGCTGTATCATAAAGCGTGATCCGAAGAAGGCGGAGGAGGCGATCCTGATGCATGTAAACAATCAGGAAAAGGCGATCATCAGTCAGCTGAACGGGGAAGAGCAATGACGAAAGATGTTATGATCTCCGTTTCCGGCATCCAGTTCGGACCGGATGTGGACGGAGAAAAAGTGGAAGTTATCACGAAAGGTAACTACTATAAAAAGAAAAATAAGCACTATCTGCTTTATGACGAGATCACGGAAGGCATAGACGGGGTCACGAAGAATACGGTCAAATTTGATGAGAATGCTTTTCAGCTGACCAAATCCGGCGTGACGAACGTCAACATGCTCTTTGAAGAGAATAAGCGGAATATCACAAACTATATCACGCCCTTCGGGAGCATTACGATCGGGATCGATGCACACAATATCGAGGTGATCGAAACCGATGAGCAGATCCGCATCCGGATCGATTATGCACTGGATGTGAATTACGAGCATTTGGCAAACTGCGAGATCCGCATGGACATATCTTCCAAGGATGCGTTCTCGCTTGATCCTATAACACAGTAAATTATCAGGGAGGATGGATAAATGAAAGTACGTAAAGCGATCATCCCCGCAGCGGGACTGGGAACGAGGTTTTTGCCGGCAACGAAGGCGCAGCCCAAAGAGATGCTGCCGATCGTCGATAAGCCGACCATTCAGTATATCATCGAGGAGGCGGTTGCATCCGGCATCGAGGAGATCATCATCGTGACCGGACGTAACAAACGTTCCATCGAGGACCATTTTGATAAATCCATTGAACTGGAATTGGAACTGGAGCGCGCAGGCAAGCAGGAAATGCTGAATATGGTCCGGGAGATCTCGGATATGGCCGATATCTATTATATCCGCCAGAAAGAGCCAAGAGGCCTGGGACATGCGATCTTAACGGCAAGACATTTTGTCGGCAATGAGCCGTTTGCGGTTCTTTTGGGTGATGACGTGGTGGTATCCAAAAAACCGTGTCTGATGCAGATGATGGAAATTTACGGGGAATACAAAACCTCGGTTCTGGGTGTGCAGGAAGTGGCACATGAGGTTGTGAATAAGTACGGAATCGTGGATTGCAAGAATATAGAAGACCGTGTTTACAAGGTACACGATCTTGTGGAGAAACCGAAGATCGAAGATGCGCCGAGCAACATTGCGATCCTCGGACGGTATATTATCACGCCATCGATCTTCTCTTATCTGGAAACACAGGATGCCGGAACCGGCGGGGAGATCCAGCTGACGGATGCCTTAAAGCGCATGGCAAAAGATGAGGCCATGTATGCGTACGCATTCAAAGGACACCGGTATGATGTCGGAACCAAATGCGGATTCCTGCAGGCAAATCTGGAGTTCGCACTGCGCAATCCGGAAACGAAAGACGAAATGCTCAACTATATCAACCGCCTGCATGACGATATGGATGTAATGCTGGATTATGAATAAGCCTATTTGATCGGTTTGGCACCGAGCTTTTCCTGGGCGCGTTCCATGGCAAGACGGAATTTGCTTTTCTTTTTCTTTTCCGTAACAGCCTGCTTGCCGTGCAGCCCCTTGACACCGGTGATGTAGATCCCGCTGACGGTTGCCTTGACTTCTTTTTTGACCGGAATGTCATCAAAGATCTTATCATCGCACATTAAAGAAAGAACCTGTGGGCCGACTTTTGCCTTGACAATGGGAACCTTGGACCAGCGCAGATATTTCGGCGTCTGTTCCAGGACCATTGCGGGAAGGCCGGACTCCTTGATCTTCATTCGTTTCTTGTCAATGATCAGCATGGACACGGTCTGCTTGGCCGCATCGATCTGCGCCTGCTGTTCGTCCTGTTTCTTCTGCATTCTCTTTCCCAGAAAATACAAAACCACCATGACGATGATCAGAACGCCCAATATGCTCAAAAGTACGATAGATAAAGTTGACATGCATTACCTCCGGAGTGCTGGCTCATTCAGCATTTTCGGTAATCATTCTATCACACAAGCATTTCGCAGCGCAAGATGCGATTCTTGAATTTGGCAGGGGTGTATGTTAGTATGTTCTGTGTGCCAGACGGTTCATTTTGAGGAGTATGAAATGATGAGAAAAAAATGGGTTTTACCGGCGCTTCTGTTTCTCGCCGTTATGCTTAACGGATGCGGGGAAAAGATCAATGCGCTGGACTATGTGACACTCGGAGATTACAAGGGGCTTGCCGTCACCAGGATGGCAACAACGATCTCGGAAGAAGATGTCCAGAAACAGGTTGACCGGATGCTTGATGCCTTTGCGACGCAGGAGGCTGTCACGGACCGTACGGCCGTGGAAAACGGCGATATTGCGAACATCGATTACGAAGGCAGTATTGACGGTGTCCTGTTCGATGGCGGAAGCGCAAAGGGCTTTGACCTGGAGATCGGGTCCGGCACGTTTATCGAGGGCTTCGAAGAAGGCCTGATCGGTGCCAAGGTCGGAGATACATTGGATGTTCATGCGACGTTTCCCGGTGAGTATCCGAACAATCCGAACCTTGCCGGCAAGACAGCCGTATTCAAGGTAACGGTTAACGGCATCAGCAGGAAAGTCATGCCGGAGCTGACGCAGGAATTTCTGATGGAGAAAACGGGCGGACAGTTTGGCAGCGTGGATGAGATCAAGGATTTCATGCGCAGCCAGGCAACCTCTTCCTTAACCGGATATGCGGACAGCACCATGTATACCCAGCTGCTGAACGAAGCGATCGAAAACGCCACCCTGAAGCAGGACATTCCCGAGTCATATCTGGCTGCGAAGAAGGAAGCCATGATCCGCACGGCAAAATCAAATGCCGAAGCATACGGGAAAACCTATGAGGAGTATCTGCAGGAATATCTGCGGATGGATGAGGCGACTTTTATGGAGACGGTAGAGCAGTCTGCAGGCGAGAGCGCAAAACGGAGCCTTGTGATCCAGGCCATTGCGGATACGGAGGGCATTACCGTAACGGATGAGGAGTTTCAGCAAAAAGTTGCCGACACCATGGCGGAATACGGTTATGAAAAGAAAAAAGATCTGTTTGAAACGATCACGGAGCAGGATCTGAAGGATTCCATGCTGTTGGAAAAAGTCGAGCACTTTCTTGCCGACAATGCCGTGATCAGCGAACAGTAGAAAAACGGGAGATGAGAAAATGGAACTGATATCGATCAGAGATCTGTACAGAAAAAAAGAAGAATATTTTAACAAGGAAGTCACGATCGGCGGCTGGGTCCGGAGCATCCGGGATTCCAAGACCTTCGGATTCATCGTGGTCAGTGACGGAACGTTTTTTGAGACACTGCAGGTTGTCTATGCGGATAAGCTTGCAAACTTTGCGGAGATCTCCAAATTAAACGTCGGTGCCGCACTGATCGTGACCGGCACACTCACACCGACACCGGAAGCAAAGCAGCCGTTTGAGATCCAGGCAACGGAAGTTGTTGTTGAAGGAACGTCCACGCCGGATTATCCGTTGCAGAAAAAAAGACATTCCATGGAATACCTGCGTACGATCGCACATCTGCGTCCTAGGACCAATACGTTTCAGGCGGTATTCCGCGTGCGTTCGCTGATCGCTTTTGCGATCCATCAGTTCTTCCAGGAGAGAGGCTTTGTTTATGTGCATACGCCCCTGATCACGGGAAGTGACTGTGAGGGCGCCGGTGAGATGTTCCGTGTCACCACGCTTGATCCGGATGATCTGCCAAGACTTGAAAACGGAAAAGTGGATTACAGCCGGGACTTTTTCGGTAAGGAAACCAACTTAACGGTCAGCGGCCAGCTCAACGGCGAGACCTTTGCGATGGCCTTTAAGAACATCTATACATTCGGACCGACCTTCCGTGCGGAGAACTCCAATACGACAAGGCATGCGGCGGAGTTCTGGATGATCGAGCCGGAGATGGCGTTTGCGGATCTTGAGGATGACATGGCCATCGCGGAGAGCATGATCAAATATATCATCAACTATGTGATGGAAAATGCACCGGAAGAGATGCAGTTCTTCAACAACTTTATCGACAAGGGCCTGCTTGAGCGGCTTGAGCACGTGGCAAAATCGGATTTCGGACGCGTGACCTATACGGAAGCGGTTGATATCCTCATGAAGAACAATGATAACTTCGACTATAAAGTATACTGGGGATGTGACCTGCAGACCGAGCACGAACGTTATCTGACAGAGCAGGTATTCAAACGTCCGGTATTTGTGACGGATTATCCGAAGGAGATCAAGGCTTTCTACATGAAGCTGAATGAGGACGGCAAGACGGTTGCGGCCATGGACTGCCTGGTACCTGGGATCGGCGAGATCATCGGCGGATCGCAGAGAGAAGATGATTATGATACCCTGTTAAACCGCATGAAGGAGTTGGGCTTAAAACAGGAGGATTATGATTTTTATCTGGATCTTCGCAAATACGGTACCGCAAGACATGCAGGGTTCGGCCTCGGATTTGAAAGATGCGTGATGTACTTAACCGGTATGTCCAATATCCGTGACGTGATCCCGTTCCCGAGAACCGTCAACAACTGCGAGCTGTAGCACAGAAAAAGGTTGAATTACATAACATCTTTATTTATAATAAAAGCAGATCTGTGAGGGGCGGATCTGCTTTTTTAGGGAGTATAAAAATGAATAAGAGGGTTGTCTGTTTTCTTTTGGCATGCCTTGTAGGACTGTTGCCTGCGACGCAGGTATACGGAACTGCCATTTCAGATGCCAAACAGCAAAAGAAAGAAACCGAGAAAAAACTGTCCAACGTTCAGGGAGAGATCGATGACCTGGAGGAGGGCATTGAAGAGACCGAGGCTGAGATCGAAGAGATCGACAGCCAGCTTGTTGTGCTCTTAATGACCGTTGATATTTTAAAGGGTGATATCGCCGACAAAGAGGTTGCGATCAAACAGGCCGAAGAAGATTATGAGGCGGCACTGGCCAAGGAAGAGTCACAACGGGAGGCGATGAAGCGCCGGATCAAGTTCATGTACGAAAAAGGCGATCCGACCTATGTACAGTTGTTCCTCCAGTCACAGAGCATGGCAGACCTGCTCAATAAAATGGACTACACGGAAAAACTGTATGATTATGACCGAAGGCTGTTATTGGAATACCAGTACACCAAGCAGGAAGTCATGGAAGCAAAGATGACGCTGGAGGATGAGAAGGCGGAGATCGAGGAAGTAGAAGCGGATCTGGAGGAGCAGTCCGCTGAGTTGCAGCGGATGCTGGATGAAAAACGCCGGACGGTCGAAGACTTCGATTCCCAGTTAAGCGCAGCCAAGAGCAAGGCAAAAGAATACCAGAACCAGATCAAGGAACAGACGGCAACCATCAAGCAGATGGAAGCTGAGGAAGCCGCCAGAAAGAAAGCCGAGGCCGAGGCAAAACGGAAAGCCGAAGAGGATGCGCTGAAGAAGAAACTGGAAGAGGACAAAAAGAAAAAAGAAGCCGAAGAAAAGGGAGACGAGATTCAGGTTGAAGATCATACGGAATCTTCCGAAGATTCCGGAGGCGGATCGGAAGAAGAGTCTTCGGGCGGCTCATCCGGCGGCGGCTCTTCGGAAGGCGGATCTTCGGGAGGCGGTTCCGCAAGAGGAAGAGAGATCGCGGATTATGCCTGCCAGTTTGTGGGTAATCCGTATGTGGCAGGAGGCACGTCGCTGACGGAAGGATGTGACTGCTCGGGCTTTACCGGTGCTGTTTATGCGCATTTTGGCATCTCCCTGCCGAGAAGTTCCTACGCGCAGTCGGTAGCGGGACAGGAGGTCAGCATTTCCGACATGCAGCCCGGAGATATCCTCTACTACGGCGGTCATGTCGGCATTTATATCGGTAACGGGATGATCGTCCATGCGAGCACGGCAGCCACCGGGATCAAATACAGCAGCGCTTATTACCGGACCATTATCACGGTCCGCAGATTCGTATAAAGACGTTGACAAAGTATCTGCCAAACATCAAAATGGTATCAAAGAGTTCGGAACAGGAGGATACAAAATGGCAGATAACAAAAGACCCGATTCCATGGAGCGGATCACAAACGAGACACTTGCGAAGGCTTTTATCGACGAGCAGATCAAGGCATTGAAAGAACAGATCGGAGAGAAAAAGGTGTTGCTTGCCTTATCCGGCGGTGTGGATTCATCGGTCGTGGCAGCACTTTTGATCAAGGCGATCGGAAAGAATCTGGTATGCGTACACGTTAATCACGGGTTGCTCAGAAAAGGCGAACCGGAGCAGGTGATCGAGGTGTTCCGCAATCAGATGGATGCAAATCTGATCTATGTGGATGCAACGGATCGTTTTCTGGATAAGCTGGCAGGCGTTGCGGATCCCGAGCAGAAACGCAAGATCATCGGTGCCGAATTTATCAATGTATTTGCGGAAGAAGCGGCCAAGCAGGAAGGGATCGAGTTCCTGGCACAGGGCACGATCTACCCGGACATTCTGGAATCGGACGGTGTCAAGGCACATCATAATGTCGGCGGGCTTCCGGAAGAACTGCATTTTGAACTGGTGGAACCCGTAAAGTTCTTATATAAGGATGAAGTCCGTGTTGTCGGAAAGACACTTGGCCTTCCCGATAATATGGTCTATCGCCAGCCGTTCCCGGGACCGGGACTCGGTGTCAGATGTGTGGGCGCGATCACACGCGACAGACTTGAAGCGGTACGTGAATCGGATGCCATTTTGCGGGAAGAATTTGCCAAGAACGGTCTGGAAGGAAAGGTATGGCAGTATTTCACCGTGGTGCCGCCGTTTACTTCCACCGGTATCAAAGACGGAAAACGCCTGGACGACTGGATGGTCATCATCCGTGCCGTCAATTCCGTAGACGCGACATCGGCAACGATCGAAGAGATTCCTTATGCACTCCTGAACCACATTGTAAAGCGGATCATCACGGAAGTTCCGAACGTGAACAGAGTGGCATATGACCTGAGTCCGAAGCCGACCGCGACGATCGAGTTCGAATAAAAAACATGGATATACGCCGTGATTTTGATAACAAGAACATATTGATCTGGGGATATGGACGGGAAGGACAGTCCACCGAGGCATTCCTGAAACAATACTGCAGGCCGAAAGAGATCACGGTCTTTGAGGGTAGCAGAGAGGAAATTGATGAGGATAAGTTTGACCTGATCATCAAAAGCCCGGGGATCATCATGGATGAGGATCATCCGAAATATACTTCCCAGACGGAAATCTTTCTCAGCGCGTTTTCACAAAATGTGATCGGCATTACCGGAACAAAGGGCAAGAGTACCACATCTGCCCTGCTTTATCATGTCCTGAAGAATACCCTGAAACGGAAAGTCATATTGCTGGGAAATATTGGAGAACCCTGCCTGAATCACTACGGAGAGATCGATGCGGACACGGTCGTGGTATTTGAGATGTCCTGTCACCAGTTGGCGCACACGAAGGTTTCGCCGCATATCGCCGTATTCCTGAATCTGTATGAGGAACATCTGGATTACTATCAGACCTTTGAGAAATATTGCAAGGCTAAATGCAATATTACGAAATATCAGACGGAACAGGATGTTCTTTATGTCGGCGAAATGCTTGGTGATATTGCAACGAGGGCACAAAAGATCATTATTCCCGCCACGGGGTTTGACTATGATCTGAAGATCCTCGGGGAACACAACCAATACAATGCGGAATTTGTGTATCGTATTGCAACGGAGCAGTTTGGCGCAAGTGCGCAGGAAGTCAGGCAATTCCTTAAGACCTTTGAAGGTCTGAGCCACCGCCTGCAGCTTCTTGGGGTAAAAGACGGAATATCGTATTACGACGATTCGATCTCCACGATCCCGGATGCGACCATTTTGGCACTTGCGGCGGTAAGAAATGCGCACACCGTATTGATCGGCGGGATGGATCGCGGAATCAACTATGACGAACTGATCAGTTACATCAGAAAGAACCCCGGATATACTTATATTTTTATGTACGACAGCGGAAAACGGATCTTAAAAACCCTAAAGGATCTTCCAAACTGTCATTATGCCGGTGATCTGAAAAATGCCGTGGACATGGCGAAAAAGCTGACACCGGAAGGATATGCCGTTATTCTGTCACCTGCGGCGGCTTCCTACGGATTTTTTAAGAATTTTGAGGAACGCGGCGATAAGTTCCGGGAATATGCCGGATTATAATTCTACGGGAGAGATGATGACATCGACACTGATCTTTACCGGCGACATCGGTTTTGACAAATATATGGACGGAAAATGGAGAGACCCGCATCTTTTGTCGGATGAGGTCTTATCTTTTTTGCATGCTTCTGATCATCTGATCGTGAACGTGGAAGGACCGCTGTCCGATCAGAAGAAGGTCATGAGAGAAAATGCAGTGGCATCGCTCGTACACAGCATGGATCCGGAAGCGGCAACGTTTTTACAAAAGATCGGCGCGGATGTCTGGAACATCTGCAATAACCATATCATGGATGCGGGAGTGGACGGGATAAGGGATACGCTTGCGCTGGCAAAAGCGGATAAAACCCGGACGCTTGGTGCCGGTATGAACCGTGTAGAGGCCGCAAGTCCCGTGATCTTTCCCGAAGCCGGCGGGATCGGTCTGATCGGCGTGGGCTACCAGCGCGCCTGCAGAAAGGCATCCGAAGATACGCCGGGATGCTTAAGCTGGAGCGACATGGAAACGATCGCGCATGCGATCGATCAGGTTAAGCAGACTTGCAGATGGTGTATCATCGTTGCACACGGCGGGGAGGAATTCACGGCGCTTCCGTCACCTTATACCAGAGACCGTTATATGGCCTATCTGAATATGGGTGCGGATCTTGTGATCGGGCATCATCCGCATGTTCCGATGAATTATGAGACCTTTCCCGGCAAAGCGATCTTTTATTCCCTGGGTAATTTTGTATTTGATACGGATTATCAGAGGTCCCAGATGAATACGGAACTGGGGCTGTTTGTGAAACTGCATTTCTCGGAGAATGATTTTACGTTTGAACCGTTCGGCATCAGGATCGACCGGGAATGCGATCACGTGGTGAAAGGAGAAATCCCCCGTATTTTTACCGACGTGCAGGAGGATGAGTATGAGAAACTGATCCCACTTGCCGCAAAGATGTTTCTCAATAATACCAAAAAACAGCTGCGGTTCTTAAAACCTGCAGAATTTGAAAATGCAACCGAAGAAGATTTCTATAGAAACTTCTATGAGCCGTTAAGAAGCGGAAGAGTGCCCGGTGAGGTTCTGGACTTTCAGATCATCTATCCGCTTGCCATGAAAGAGAATGAGAAAGCATGGCAGAAGAGCAAACTGGAAGACGTGAAGGACTTTATTCTGGAGCAGATGTGATCACGATCTTTTCTACAGGAAGGTGTGTCCTTAAGGCCTCTTCCAGGTCTTTACCGTGAACGGGCTTGGACAGGTATCCCGCAAATCCCATCTGCAGATATTCTTCCTGTGCATTGCTTAACGCATTGGCTGTTAACATGATGACGGGGGTATCGGTATTGGCACCCTTTTCCGATATCGCATTGAACACCGCGATACCGTCCGGGTCGGGCATTCTGTGATCCAGCAGGATCACGTCATATTTCGTTTCCATACACATTTCGATCGCGGCTTCTCCACCCTCGGCCTTATCCACTTTCACCAGTGTCTGTCTGAGCAGGGCTTCAACCAGTTTCAGATTCAGCGGCACGTCATCTACAACCAATACCTTTGCATCCGGAGCCTGAAAACTTTCCCTGTACTGATGTGTAACAGTTTCAGACTGGGTCGTAAACGGTCCGATCGGTGTTTTGTCGACGATCTTTTGCGGGAGCCGGATATGGAACGTACTGCCAATCCCGGGCGTGCTCTCCACTTCCACCGAACCCTGCAGTAAGTCGATCAGTTCCTTTGTGATCGCAAGTCCCAGACCTGTTCCCTGAATATTGGCGGTCATCTGTTCATTAACGCGTCTGAACGGATCAAAGAGATAATCGATATCAGATTGTTCGATACCAATTCCCGTGTCACTGACACGGATGTTCAACATGGCATCCATATCTGTCATTTCGGCATTTACATCAACCGTCACGCCGCCTTCTTTGGTATATTTGACGGCATTGGAGATCAGATTGCTTAAGATCTGCCGGATATGATTCTCGTCTCCGTAAAGCACGGACGGCATGTCTTCACTGCAGTTCATCCTGAGATACAGTTCTTTTGCCTTAGCGGTCTGTTCAAAATAACAGAAGCATTCCCGCAGCAACTTATGCGGATCGTATTCTGATAATACAAGATCCATCTTATTTGCTTCGATCTTGGAAAAGTCAAGGATGTCATTGATAAGAGACAACAAAGTGTCCCCGGAAGTGCGAATATTTTCGGCATATTCCAAAAGTTGCGGATCGTCGGTAGAGCGCAGGATCATTTCATTCATGCCCAGCACGGAATTTAAGGGCGTCCGGATTTCGTGGGACATGCTTGCAAGGAAAGAACTCTTGGCTTTATTTTCGTTGTCGGCTTCGTTTTTGGCCTCGTTGATCTCGTTTAGGAAGAAGACTTCTTCGGTGTTATCTTCGATCAGGAAGTAGGAGCCGATCGCCAGTCCTTTTTTATCACTTAGCTGGTTATAGCGGACTTTGTAATACTTGTTGGAAGCGATATCGCCTTTTCCCAGCTTTTTGACATAGGGTACTTCGCCAAATTGTTCGCCGCTGTCGTTCAGGGAGCTTGTGACTATTGCAAGTACTTCCGTGTTCATGTCACAGGTTTCGTCGATGTCAAAATGCTCTTTGGAGAATTTGTTGGCGTAGATACAGTTCTTATTGATGTCAAAGAGGATCAGCCCTTCGTTCATATCGTCGACGGCCCTGCCGATCGCAACCGTCATCAGCCTTCTGGGCACAAAGATACTGATCGAGAAATAGATCAGGGTGCCGGCTACCGCATAAAAGACAACCGATGCGTCCAATACGAGAGCCATGGTCATGTAAGCAACGTTTAAGAATACCACAAAAAGCAGTATCGAAAGGATGATAATGTATTTTACCCGGTAGAAGCTGTAGCTCCGGACGATGCGGATAATGATGAAGATAAAAGCAAACAGGATCGCGATATAATCGATTGCAAGGTGCGCATAATAAGCGGGATAAAAGCCGGTCTGGAAGAAAACGGTACCGGAAGGCCGGATGTTGGTATAGATATAAAACTGATGACCGAAGATGAAATTCGAAAAGATGGAAACGGAATCAAGGGCCATGAGGATCGCCGCGGGTACGGTCAGCTTCTTCACGATCGGATCATGTTCCGTGTAAAGCAGGCAGAATCCGCATAGAAAATAGATGATCCAGTCAATGGCGGCAAAATAGATACAGTAGGCAAGTTCGGCCGAGAGCTCATTGAAAGAAAGCGCGATCAGGATGTTGGCAAAGATCGCGAGGACCGCAGCGCGCATGGCCAGACGCAATGCCCTGCCGTAGGACTCTTTGATCGGACGGATCGCATTGAGTGTTAAAATGATATCTATGATGGCGATACAGTCAATGATGACATAGACGATCTTGGTAGTCATGCATCCATTATACTTGAAACAGCATAAAAAACAAAGGAGATTGCGAAGTACATATAAATGTGGTACTTTTTTCAGTAAATAATACAAATAATATCTTCATATATAAAGGGGCACGAGCATGAAAAAAGCATTTGGCTTAGTTATGGCAGTATGCCTAACGGCGCTGGCTTTGACGGGCTGTGGCACACAGGAAAGTCAGGCAAAGGAAGCTCCGGAAGAGAAGGTAGAATTAATTGTTTTTGCGGCAGCATCCATGACGGAGACTCTGACTAAGATCGCCGGGCAATATGAGGCAGTCGCACCGAATGTGACGATCACTTATAATTTTGATTCCTCGGGAACCCTGAAAACACAGATTGAAGAAGGCGCTGACTGTGACGTGTTCATTTCGGCCGCACCCAAGCAGATGAATGCATTGGACGCTTCCAAGGATGCGGACGGCGGTAACGAGAAGGGACTCGACTTTGTTCTGCCCGGTACGAGAGCGGATCTTCTGGAAAACAAAGTCACACTGGCGGTACCCGAGGGAAATCCGAAAGACCTTAAATCCTTTGATGATCTGGCAAAGGGCTTAAAGGACGGATCCGTCCTGTTAGCCATGGGAAATGAGGATGTGCCGGTCGGCCAGTACACGCAGAAGATTTTTGCTTACTATGATCTGAATGAAGAAGAGCTGGCCAAAGCAGGTGTGATCACTTACGGTTCCAATGTAAAGGAAGTGACCACACAGGTGAGTGAAGCAACCGTGGATGCCGGCGTGATCTATGCCACGGACGCATTTTCGGCAGGGCTTACCGTAGTTGATACGGCAACATCCGAAATGTGCGGACAGGTCATTTATCCGGCAGCCGTATTGAACATTACAAAACACGAAGAAGAAGCAAAAGCCTTCCTGGAATATCTGAAGACACCGGAGGCATCCAAGTTATTTGAAGCAGTCGGATTCACGCCGTTATCATAGTCTGTAAATTATCCGAGGTGATCCATGGATCTTTTTCCACTCTGGAATTCCATACGCATCGCGCTGATCAGTACGGTCATCGTGTTTTTTCTGGGAATCCTGGCGGCGTATTATATTGCCAAAACACCACACATCATCAAGGGCATTCTGGATGTGATCCTGACACTGCCGCTCGTGCTGCCGCCTACGGTTGTCGGCTATCTTTTGTTGCGCATTTTCGGACCGAGGCGCCCTGTCGGCGCATGGCTTTTTGAACAGTTTGCTCTGAAAGTTCCCATGACCTGGTGGTCTGCGATCTTTGCAACAACCGTCGTGATCTTTCCGCTCATGTACCGGAC
>JAEEGL015161932.1_pt1 | contig 21710 bp, 20 predicted proteins | sample 9134231 | NCBI WGS metagenome assembly JAEEGL01 (sample SAMN16246548, study PRJNA631951) | gut metagenome | biome: gut microbiome; feature: rumen; material: fiber-attached | host: Bos | place: Iran: Karaj | collected 2018-10
CTTGGTGTAATTACAGCATGGTATTTTTCCATCTGGCACACATATTCATTCAAACCGTCTGCATTGTAGTCGTAGCTTGTAACGGATTCCCTAAATTCCTTGCTTTCGCGGACCAGTTTTTCCGCTTCGTTAAGCAGGCTGAATGCATTCTGGATTTTTTCTGCTGGAGCTGGAAGTCCCGTAGTACAGCATATAAAGTTGAATCCTGATTCTGCTTCCCAAAGCTTTTCCTGTGCGGCCCTTTTGCGGATTTTGTCTGCTCCGTGGGTCTGGGAAATTAGCATGCTCATGTACATTATGCGGTCATAGAGCTGCTTTACCATGGGATAGACGTTAAGGTAGTCGTAAAAGGTGCGGCCGAACAAGTTGCTGTTTGAACTGACGTACCTTTTTTTTGCCCAGCGGGAAAGGTTTTCCGACATGCCAGAGGGAATATAAGCACTTGAATATTCTCGCGCAGATTTTAGATAGAGCTGAGGTAGATTTAACTGGGAAGATTCAAGTTTTTTTTCTGTAACAAGGGAATTCAATTCCTCAAAAAAACCGGAATTCAGCAAAGCGCTGATTTCTTTTAGAGAAAACGACATGGAAACTATCGTTGGCAAGGTTGAATTTTGTGCCTGTGATTTTTTCTCCAGGTCTTCAATCCATAAGGATGCGCTTTTTCCGGGCTGAGGCTTGAGCTCATTCTGAATGGGGATTACCTTTAGAGTCTTTCCCTGCATACTTGTTATAAAAGGCAGGAAAGAATTCTTTTCTGAAGGCGTAATGCCAGGAATAAGGCTTGCGTCGAGCAGAATGTACTCTATTCCGCATGACTGGCAGGTTATGATAAGAGCTGGTTCCCAGATGCTTTTTAAAAGGGTCATGCCGCGCGGCTTTTTTCCAACGCCCATTCTTACTGCGGCATTCATTTTTTCTATCTGGCCGCTTCTGTCTACAGGAAAAAGAAGTGGGAAGACTGGTGTGTAGAAGCCCCCTCCTAAAACTTCACCCTGCTTGCGGCTTGTTATCTCGCTGAAAATTTCCATGGCCTCCGGATGGACGGACTGCAAAAATTCAAGCTGGAGACCAGTAAACGAAAATGCGAAAGGAATCTTTGGATGAGAATATAGAAATGTAAGGAACTTTTTTAGCATTGTCTGGTAATTGTTTTCCCACTCAGAATCAGACAAGGCCCCATCGTCTTTAAAGGACAGTTCCATGCAAATATTTAAAATACCCATACTTTTTTAATATGCTTCCCCACTACGGCATTTCTTATAAAAAGCTATTCTTGCTTCCCTTTGAGCATTGTATAGCACTTTTTCCAGAATTGGAAGTCTTTTTCCTCAATATTTTTGCTTATTGACGATATTTCCTCCTGGGCTTCCTCTCCGCCAAGAACGCTTATAAGCTGTTCCTTTGTATAGATTGCAGTCTTGCTGCCGGTCTTTGCCCACTTAAAGTCATCATAGCGTAGGATTGCGTCCACTTCTTCCTTGGAGAACATTGGATCCTTTGCATTTATTTTCTGGGCCTTAAGTGATGGCAAAAGGCTTATAAAGAGAAAGAAAAGAACCGCTGCGCTTATAAAAATCAAAAGAAACAAAAGTAATATGGAAACTATCAATTGTTCACCTCCGAAAAAATCTGCGGGTTAAGCCATGACACGTTCACGGTAAGGAGAAGCAGCATAAGGATTGCAATGCTTATGAACACAAGGCTTAAATTCTTAAAATCCTGTGAAGGACTTGAAAGTTCCACCCTCTTTCTGATTGCGAAAAAGAGCGGTATGCAAAGGTAAAATCCTATGATGCAGAAGCAGGCCTTTAGTACGCACTGGGAAAGGGAAAGGCTTTCGTTCAGCGAAAGAAGTATGCTGAGCATGGAAACAGTGTATTCCGCCATGCTTATTTTTGCAGTAATCCTAACGATGGCTTCTATAAAGACGGAGATGGCAGAAAAGATGAGCACTGCAACGAAGGGGTAAAGTTCCGCCAAGCCAACATTGCACAGGCACTTTGAAACAATAATGTAAGAAAGTGAAACCGAAGAGCTTACCGCAATGAGCATCTTTATGCAGTCCCAGATAAGGAAACGCGGTTTTTTGCTCATGAGGACGGCTCTGTTAAGTCCTATTCCGTAAACCAGTACGGCTGAAGAATAAAGAGCGTAAAAGAAAAAATCCCTAAGCATTTGCATTGCTTTCCTCCTGCTCTTTTATAAGATTGAATTTTGCTAATACGTGCACGTAAAAAGCCAGGCTTAGCGCAATAATCACAAGCGCACCTGGAATTGTTGCCCAGAAAATGCCGGGGTAAAAACCGCCTTCCTTTACTTTTACAAGTGGAATCTCCACAAGTCCCGATGCGGCCGGCACAGAAATTGTACCGTAGCCGAATATGTCGCGGAAGAGGAATACTGCAAGGGCAAAGATGCTGAACATAAGGCTTTCCTTCATGTTCATGTGCAGGTTCTGGCTTATGCTGTCCGAATCCTGGCTGTAAAGGTTTCCTATAAGGAATGAAGATACGGCAGGCATGTAGATTATAAAACCCAGCGTTAGGGCTGTTAGCGGAGACATGATTATGACAATCTGCTTGAATATAACGGATATTGTCATAAGGAATACCGCAAGCAGTACCGGCAGAAGGTCATCCAGTCCAAGGCTCTTTACCAGATGCTTAAAGAGTGTTCCCGCAAGCATGAGCAGGTTGAGCATAAAAAGCAGGGTAATTCCATAGGCAAAGCGTCCCGGTGAAGGTACAAGAAGTGCAAGTGACGCTGTTAAAAATGAATATATGTTTCTCTTAGTTTTCATTGTTTGCCTCCGCCATACCAGACTGTACGATTTTTGGGATTGCTTTTTCCCAGTATGCAATCTGAGAATTTAGAGATGAATTTTTAACTGCCTGGGAAACTTTGGGGCTCAATTTTAAGAAATCAACAAACTGAACTTCGTGGAATTCGTCATCAGTACAGGTGTACAAAGCCACAACAGGGCCGTATAGCGTTGTTATCCTTATGATTACCGCGTGGCAGTCTTTTTCCAGTCCATCCACCTTGAATGAAGCTGCGCTTACGGAAAAGACTGAGCGTAATTTGTCGCCCTCGTGAACGCTTACCTTTTTGCCATGGGAGGCAAAACATTCTTGTACCTGTCCCCTAAGCCCCTGCTGCCAAGAGTTTCGGGCTATAAGCGAGAATAGAATCAGAAAAGCCATGCATGCTACCAGAATCAGTGAAAAAATGCCGAATTTTACCAGCTGCTTTTTGTAGCGCTCAAGATCCGCATTTGTAACTTCAACGGAATCAAGTTCAGCTGGAGGTATGTCGGGAGACTGGTCTTCTGCAGATGAAAAATCTTCTGCAGGCCTTTCCGTACCCTGCTGCAAAAAAGAATCAGGATTTCCTAGTAAATCAGACATTTTCAACCTCTTTTAAAGCGTTCAATTTGGAAACAATAACGGTTTCTATATTTTTGCGGGCACTGTGGCTTTCTGCAACCTGTATTAAAAGAGACAGAAGGTTTACAAAAAGCACCGTGAACATATAGCCTACTGGTGAAGTTCCGCCGCCCATTACGAAAAACGCTATTACCGCAGCAGACAGGGCGTATGCAACCTTGCCGGAAACAGTTACCGGTGTAGTGCCGTACCACTGTAGGACATACAAGGTGCAGAAGAGGGTTCCGCTTGTAAGCAGGGAAAGTATTATGTCGCCCTGGCATGCAGGTGCCATTGTGATGAGCGGAAGGAAGAATCTTACCAGCAGCGAATAGAAGAATATGAAGATGGCTGGAATAAGAATGTCCATCATGTCCAGAGAGAATAATATTATTGAAGAAACAAGAGTTACCAGGTTAAAGCGGAAGGCCGGTATTGTTGAGGGAAAGTCCCAAAGAAGGGTAACATAGCCTTCAGGAATTACCACGCCAAAAATGCTGAACACATGGTCGTTAAGGAATGCCGTAATTGCAGCATCGGATGAAAGCAAAGGCAGACCACCCTTCTGGATAAGGTAAAGGGCCGCGTTTCTTGTCTGCCAGTCCTGACCTGTAAGCATATATGGAGGGAAAGCCTGCATGTTAACAATATAGGCAACTATTACCGTAACAACAGCCGGGTTTGCCCATGCATTGGGAAAGCCTCCAAAGGCATACTTGCAAAGCAAAAGCGAAATGAACGCAATAAAAAAGATGGCTACAGCTGAATAGGTGGACGGAATAAGAAGTCCTATTACGATTCCCTGAATCAAGGCAAAGAGCGGTGAAAATGAAAACTGCTTTCTTGCGGAAGAATAAAGGAATTCAGCAGCCATGGAAGCCATGACCGAAGCAAGCACTATAAGCAGGGAGTCAAATGATTTTGTAAGGGCAAGCAGAAAAAGCTGCGGGAACAGGAGCACCACCATCATGAGGGCCGAAGAACCCAACGATGGCTTAATGTAGATGTAGGGCCTGAATTTTATGTCCGAGTAATCTTTTTTATGGAAAATCTTGTTAATTAACGTCATCTTTATTTTTCCTCAACAATTCTATTGTCTGGCAAAGCGGAAGTCTGGAAGGACAAACGCTGTTGCATAGGGCACAACCTGAACAAAAATCCGTGGTTTTTACAAGTTCCGTACCTACTGGCTTTCCACCAAGGCTGTGGCGGAACATTAAGTCCGGATAAAGACCTTCCGGGCATATTGTTCGGCACTTTCCGCAACGGACGCAGGGGGCAAAGCTTTGTACAGAAAGTTCATCTGCACTTACGAAGGTAATGGATTTTACGTCCCTTGTTATTGTAGTGTCAAGGCTGTTGATTGCAGAACCGGATACCATGCCGTTGATTATAATCTTTGCAGGCTTTGACTTAAAGTTTCCGCACTGGGACGCAAGCTCTCTAAGTGATGTACCTACCCTTACCTTAAGGATTCCTGATGAGTTGATGCACTTTCCGGTAACGTGTACGAATGTTTCCACAACCGGCTCTCCCAGTACTACGGCATCGTAAACAGAAACAAGGGTCTGCGGGTCGCAATAGATGCACCTTCTGTTTATGAGTGAAAAATCCGCCTTTTCTGTTGACCTTGCGTTTTTCTTTACAAGGTTCATAAGGTTCTGCATATAGCCTGCAGGATATTTCTGGGGGTCTGTCTCAAGAACCATGAGGGGGAACGGGGAAAAGTCTGCTTCGTTTATCTGAATTTCTGACTTGTGGGGGAAGACAAAAACAATTCCTCTTGCTTCCATAGTCTTTGCAACAATCTTTGCGCCGGTAAGAACTTCGTAAATTTTGTTTTTTGCGACGAATGCATCTGTCTTGCGGCTGGGGTCTTCGTCAAAAAGCCTTACTACAAGGAACCTGCCCTTTGTAAGAGTGCATGATGAAATTTGGGTTGCAAGCGGAACCGGGGCTGCAAAAGTGTTCAGAACTCCCTTGGTGGAGATAAGGTCCAGAAAATTTTCCTTTGTAAACCACTGCCAGTCAGTTTCCGGCAAGGTTTTTCCCAGGTAAGAAAAAGCTCCTTCTGTTCTTATTTTTACGGCTGTTCCCTTTCTTCCATTTGGCAAGAAGCACTCTCCCACGGAGTCTACGCGGCCAGGGACGGATGAGTGTATGTAAGAGCGGATGGAATCGCCTTCTTTTGCAGAAATTGCGATTATCTGGCCTTCCTTAACAACGTCATTTTTTTGGACGATGCACTTAAAGGAATTGTTCTTTCCAAAATCAAAGGGCACAACTGCATAATGCGGCAAAAATGCCCTTACCGACGAGGTGAATTCATTTTTCTCTGATTCGACAAAATTATTTATTGTTTTCATATTTTTTTCGCCTGATTACAAAATAAAATAGATACATGAAAATAACTTCAAGGAACATAAATGCAAGCAGGACAAGGCTTACTCCGTTTCTTACGGTCGAAGCAGTGTTCTTTCCTGTAAGCGAGGCTGAGTAGGCAACCCTGGTCTGCTCCCCTTCACTTTTCATAAGTTTTTCTATAGCCGGATAGTCAAGGTCGTCTATTCCCTTTTTTAGGGAATCCTTAAACTTTCCGTCAAATTTCATTACGGCTTCGTCTTCCTGGGAAATGCCGTTTTCCGTCTGAACGAACCTGGAAACCGTTATTACGCTGCCTTCAGTGGCTTCTTCTTCAAAAAAGGCCATGTTTACGTGCTGGCTGTCCTTGGAATTTAGGTTGATGTATGGAAAAGCAAGGGTCTTCCATGCCCAGTCATAGTATTCCCTTAGGGCTGGAATTTTCCACTGTCCGTCAGACAAAGCGCCCGCCGGTGATGGTACGGAAAGCCCGTTTGCGGTTGATTTTGGCGACACCACCGAAGATACAGCGAACATTGCAAAAAGAAGTGCCATGGGAAGCATAAGGGCAGCCGTAGCCTTTGCGGTTCTTGAATACATAAGCGGAAGCTGCCTTGCGGAAAAGATAAGCTCGTACTTGAAGGAGCTTTTGCTGTCCAGGTAGAGTTCCCTGCTGCGCAAAAGGCATGTTGCTCCGGCTGAGGCAAGAAAAACAAGGAGTCCCAGTATTCCGCACTGCATGGACACCATAAAGAACACAATCATAGCCGTAATAAGGGGAACCAGAACCCAGGGGCTTGTAAAAACTGCCAAAAGGTAGCGCCTTCTGCCCCAGATGTGGTTCACCATAAAAAGAGCAAGTAGCACAAGGCATACTGCGCTTGCCACCGGATAAAAAGGAAGGGATGCTGACATGCAAACAGGAAAAACAGCTCCTGCGGCAAAAGGATTGCGGTTCTTTGCAAAAAAAAGCAGGGACAGGGCTACTGCTATGCAAATAAGAGGCACTGTCCAGGGATATTTTTCGTGACCGTCCATTCCAGCCTTTATGTTTCCGTCTTTCTGCATGGAAACAACGGCCTGTTCTGTGCGGCTTTCGTATTCAGATGGTATGTAAAAAAGGTTGAATGCCTTTTCCTGGTCGCTAAAATAGAAATTCCTGTCGCTAAGGTATGAATTCAGCTTGGGTTCTATTGGAACTATTGACGAACGGATTGGAATCCTTTGGGAAGAGAGCGAAATTACGTCTTTGCAGCCAGCGCGCGAAAGGTATTCAAGAATATCATGCTCAGAAACCGACTTGTCCGCATAAAGCATGTTGTAGCTGCTCCAGATGCGAGTTACCGGTACGCTTCTGAATGCAAAAAGGCAGATTATGCCGATGAGGATTATTATAATTGATACAAAGCCACTGAATTTTAACTTCATCTATTTTAACACGCTGAATGCCAGTCCTATAAAAAAGCCCAGGAGGCAGCCTATTGCCACTTCCGCAGGTGTATGCCCCTGAACTTCCTTTATGGGCTTAAAATCCATGATTCCCTTTTCGGAAAGCTTTTGCCCTATCTTGTTCAGAATCGTAGCCTGAATTCCGCTTGCCCGCCTTACGCCCACGGCATCCCTTATGGTAACAAGGAAAAAACCTATGGAAAGTATAAAGACATCGCTGTTGATGCCAGAACGGTAGCCTATGGTAGTACAAAGCGTAGTTACAAGCGCGGAATGGCTTGAAGGCATGCTGCCCGTCCTCCAGAAAAAGAGTTCGAACAGTTCCTTAAAGCTGTGCACTTTCCTAGAAAACAATTTTATCATCGTTTTCAGAAACTGAGCAGAAAGCCAGCTGAAAATGCAAGAAAGCAAAACTGGATTTGTGAATAGTAATTTTATTTGTTCCCTCGCATTAGGCATAACCTATATTTTACAGTATTGAAAAATTTTGTCTAGTGGTAAAGGCAAGTTTTTTGTTCTATAATCAATTTCATGGAATTTGATGAATTTACGGCTGGTGAAAATGATTCTGGCAGGCGGCTGGATAGGGTTCTTAAGATAATGTTAAGAGATTTTGAGGGGGTGAACATATTTTCCGCGCTAAGGAAAAAGCTTATTCTAGTAAACGGACGCAAGGCAGAAGCTTCTTATAAGGTTAACTGCGGCGACAAGATAAAAATTGCATCCTTTCTGCTAGAAAAATCACCAGAAAGCAAGGCTTTGGACGATAAGCAGCAAGAATTCGGCACAAATTTCAGCCTGGATGAAGCTACGGTGTTCAAGAACGGCTCTGTCATGGTAATAAACAAACCCTACGGCATTAACGTGCAGCCTTCTTTTTCCTCAGAAACAAGCCTTTCAGAGATTGTTGCAAGGGAATGCAAAAAAGGCCCGTCACTTTCCTTTACCCCATCTCCCCTTCACCGCCTGGACCGCTTTACCACCGGGGCACTAGTTTTTTCACTTTCCATTGATGGGGCAAGAATTTTTTCGCAGATGATGCAGGAAGGCCTTGTAAGAAAGACTTACCTGGGCATAGTTCAGGGGCTTATGGACAGGGAATTTGAGTGGACAGACGGAATTGTGGAAGAAAAGTCCTCAGACACGGCATCTTTTCATAAGGTAAGGGTTGTGGGGCTTGATGAAAAGGACTCTTCTGGAGCCAGGGCAATAGCCGTAACAAAGGCATTTCCACTTGCTGTTGGCAGTTGGAATGGCAAGGAAGTTACCCTTGTAAAATTTGAAATTCCTACTGGAAGAAAGCACCAGATAAGAGCACAGTCTGCATTCCACGGCTTTCCCCTGCTTGGAGACAGGGCTTATGGAGGCGCAAGGATAAGCGGCCACGAATTCTACCTGCATGCAGTTCAGATTGAATTTCCTTCCGGCAACGATCTTTTGCTTCCCCCAAAAATTTACGTCCCCCTTCCGCCAGATTTTTTAAATTTCTTGAATTCCGCCTTGATAAATTGGAAAGGACAACTTATAATTTAGGGTAAAGATGAGCATTTTTTCTAGACTCGCAAACAGGGGCATTCAGGTTTACGCTCTTGTTGGCGAAAGCGGTACAGGCAAAAGCTTCCGCGCAAAACTTCTTACTCAAAAATACGGAATAAAGGCGCTTATAGACGACGGCCTTTTGATTCAGGATGACAAAATTCTTGCGGGAAAGTCGGCCAAGCACGAAAAGACCTACATGGGAGCCGTACGCGTGGCGCTTTTTGACGACAAGGAGCACCGTGACCAGGTTGCGCGCGTCCTGCAGAAGAATAAAATCAAAAGCATACTGCTCATTGGCACAAGCGAAAAGATGGTTCAGAAGATAGCCCTCCGTCTTCAGCTGCCGCCACCACAGAAAATCATTAAAATAGAAGAAATAGCCTCCCGCGAGGACATAGAAAAGGCCATCCGTTCAAGGCAGATAGAGGGCAAGCACGTAATTCCCGTCCCCGCAATCGAGGTAAAGCGCAGCTACCCAAGGATATTCTACAAGTCAATCAGGGAATTCCTTTCAAAGAGCAAGGTCCGCATTACGGGCAAAAAAGAAGCCACCCTTTCCGAAAAGTCCATCGTTACGCCGGAATTCAGCAAGAAGGGGCGCATAGAAATCTCAGAGGCAGCCCTAAGCCAGATGACCCTGCACTGTGTCTGCGAGTTCGACAAGGAAATCAGGGTAAAAAAGCTTACCATAAGGACGGACAGCCACGGTTACCGACTGATTATTACTGTGGACGTACCTTTTGGAAAGCAGCTTACTGGCCTTATCCACAACCTTCAGCAGTATATCATAGACAATATTGAGCGCTACACGGGAATCCTTGTGGAGGAAGTAAGCATAATCATAGACAAAATTACGGCAGCTTCCCCTGCATCAATTGAACGCAGATAGTTTTTTAATTTTTTCTTTTTTTGGACCGGCTTTTTTATGCAAACCCGCTTTCCAGGGCTCCGCTACCGCTCCGGCCCGCTTTCGCGGTCTTGCTGCGCAACCCTTCCAATCGGGGGTAGGCTTTTTCTTTGGACTGGCTAGGACAAATGCTGCCACCAAGCCTTTTTACCGCTCATCAATATTCATCATCGTCTTTTGGAATGTAGCGGGTGTGCCTGCGGGGCATTTTTACCATTACACCGTAAGACGAAAGGATTTTCCTTATAGCAAATTCAAGCTCCGTGCGCTGGGGGTTCATAGGAAGAATAAAGTTCCTGCATCTCTCCCAGGTTCTTTTGTAAAGGTCTGAAGGGGATGAATTCTTTGCCTCTGCCTTCCAGTCTGTCAAACCGTCAACAAAGTCCCTTAGAATGTAGCAAAGTTTTTCCCCAAGCCTAAGCTGAGGATTTTCTGCGGAAACCTTGTCAAGTTCCCTTATGCTTTCAAGATAGGCCTTGGCATACTTTTTGTTTTCCATCATCAGGTTTGTGGCTGCCGGCTGCAGGTATTCATAAAGATTTGCATCCAGGGCATGGGTCACAATGTCGTATGAATGCCCTGAATTGATTATCTTTAAAAGCTCCTCGGTAAGTCTTGAAGGAGAAACCGGTGATAAAAGCTGCGAAGACTCGCGTATTTTCTTCTTTAGTGAGCGCGGAAGACGGCATTTTGTTGTGGCACCGTATTTTACGGCACGGAGCATTCTAACCGGATCCTCTATGAAGATTCTGTCCATTGGGATTACGGGGCGTACAATTCCCTTCTTTATGTCCTTTACACCGCCAACATAGTCTATGACCTGTTCCTTTACGGGGTCGTAGTAAAGGGCATTCAGCGTAAAGTCTCGTCTTTTTACGTCTTCGTCCATGGTTCCAAAGGCATTTCCCACTGAACCGTCAACAATTGAGCGGAATGTGCAGACTTCAAAAATCTTTGTCGAAGTAAAAACGTGCACCAGGCGGAATCTTTTTCCAATAATGCGTGAATTCCTGAATATTTTTTTTATGCGGCTTGGGGTTGCATCGGTTACGATGTCAAAATCCTTTGGTTTGTTTCCTATTATAAGGTCTCTGACGGCACCACCCACTATGTAAGAGGCAAAACCAGTTTCGCGGAGACGGTTTATAATGTAGATTGCATCGGGATCCACGTCCCTAAGAGAAATATTATGTTCTTTTTTAGTATATACGACAGCTTTTTTGACGGGCCTACCCTTGCTGTCCGTTGAATATCGAATTAGCACAGTGGATATATTCTAATGAGCAGGGGTGTTCTCGTCAAGAACACAGGCAAATCTTTTTTTTATTTTGGACGGCACTTTTATTTGCTCTACCACTTATCCCGTCCGCTAACACTTGCCATTTTTTACCCGGTAGAACAAGCAAGCGCATGGACGCGCGCCAGACCTTTGCAAAAAGAACCTGCGGGTTTTTGTAGAAAACCCGTAAGTAAAAAATGGCAAGGAGGCCATTTTTTACGGCTTTCCAGGGTTCCGCGGGGCCCTTACCCGCTCCATTGCTACGCAACCCGCCTTTGGCGGGCCCTTCCAATCCGGCCTCATCTTTTGCGCAAGGAAATCAATTTTGGGCTCCACTACCAGCAAAATCTGGCTGAAGAATCCTGCGGGTTGCCTTACAACCCAGTGCGAGGTAATAGGACTCTGACTCCCTTCGGGGCTTGTAGCTGTGCTGCCTGTTACGCACCTCGCAAATGGATTTTCATCCCTCAACGACACGCACTTGCTACCGTTGAGTGCTTCCCGTTGCGCCCAAAATTGATTTCCAGTTGCTTTGCATAAGAATAAATTTGGAAAATTGATTTCCGTGTCTTTTTCGCTACCGATTGTTACCGATTGCATTTTCTGCTATAGTGTAAGAATGGAAAGCGCAACAATTAAGGCAGAAAAAATGGTTAGCGGCGGTGACTGCATAGCCAAGATAGACGGAAAGACTGTTTTTGTACCATATTCAGTGCCAGGCGAAACCCTTAGCATCCAGATAGAAAAGGAGATGAGGGACTATTCTACGGCGCGCATAGTGGAAGTTCTTGAGCCCTCCCCCCACAGGACAAAGCCCTTCTGCCCACTCTACACAAAATGCGGCGGATGCAACATGCAGCATATAGAATCCTCGTTCCAGACACAATTGCGTTCTTCCATATTAAGGGATGCCTTTGAGCGCGAGGGAGTTGAGCTTGAAGAAATCAATGTTGTAAGCGCAAGCCCCTCTGGCTACAGGGCAAGGTTCCAGCTGCACGACGGCGGTCTTATGGAAAAAAGGAGCAACAGGATAATCCCCATACAAAACTGCCCCTGCGCCACTGCCGAAGTGAACAAGTATCTTGCGGAGATGCCATTTGACCAGAGGCCTTCTGGAAGGGTCCACGTATTTGGTACGGACAAAATAGTATCCATTCCGGACGGCTTTGACAAAATAATCATCTGCAACGAGGATTCAAAAAAAGAAACACGTGTAATCGGAAAGCGCACCATGCGGAACGGCAGGCCTACAAAGAAAATAAAGAAGGTTCAGCCCCGCTTTGAGGGAGCAAGCGTAAAGGAAGAGAACCTTTGCACAGTGAACATACTTGGCAAAAGCATAACCTTTGACGTAAAGGGATTCTTTCAGTCCAACATGCAGGTTTTGGAAAAGACAATCCCCCTTTTAACGGAAGGCTTGGGCGGTAAACACGTGCTTGACATGTATGCCGGTGCGGGAACATTCAGCGTTTTTCTTGCGGATTTGTTCAGCAAGGTGACCCTGGTGGAACACAATAAGTCTGCAATCGTCTATGCGGAACAGAATCTTTTTGGCACTTCCCACGAAAGCTTTGGCCTTAGCGGGGCGGTCTGGGTAAAGTACCACGCAGAATCCTGCATTGAGCGGAACGGTAATTTTGACGCGGTTGTTATAGACCCACCTAGAAGCGGCATGGAAAAGGAAGTCTGCTCATGGCTCTGTTCTTCGGGCATAAGGCAAATAAGAAGCCTTTCCTGCGACATTGCAACCCATGCCAGGGATGTTGGCAGGCTTGTAAAGAGCGGCTACAAGCTAAAATCGCTTTATCTTTTGGATTTTTATCCACAAACATGCAACATTGAAAGCCTTGCGTTGTTGGAAAAATAGGAGAAAGCTTACAGCTTAGCAATACAAGCAAATGTATATAGAAGCAATCGTAAAAAAAGTTTTTGTATTCTCACTTGCATTTCTTTTTGCGGCCACCTTTTCTACTGGACAGGCAGCAAAAAAGGCGGAAAACGGCCTGTCTTCCCAAAAAGAGGCGGAAGAAGAGGATCTTACGCCAACCGTTCAGCTTGTGGACCTAAAGTACACCCTTCCAAGCTGGGTTACTGTTACCGGAGGAAGTATTCTTTGCCAGCCGGTAAGAAACAGCTTTGGCTATGCTGCCGTAGAGGAAGGAAAGATGGTCTGTGCCTTTGACCATGACGGAAAGATAATGTGGGAGCGGGGAATTAACGCTCGTCTAAAGCCACTTATTTCCGTTGGCGCATCCGACATGATTTACATCATAAGCAAAGACGGCGACCTTAACATGATGAACCCGGGCGGACTTTTGGTTTGGACAGCCCATTCCGGTTTTTCCGTTACCGAAGCACCCCTTCCCGGACGCGACGGACGCATTTATGTCCGCGGAGGCTCTGACCTTGCCTGCTTTGGCATAAAGGGAATCTGCCGGTGGAACATTCCCCTTCCCGAGCAGAACACTTCCCTACCAATAGTTGAGCTTAACGAGGGTTCAGTCCTTGTGTTCCTTAACAAAGAAGTTGACGGAAAGAGCGTTGCGGTTACCGTCACTCCTTTTGGCGAAGTAAGCGATGAATTCTGCTTTTCCGGAAAGGTTGTCCAGGTTGAGCAGTGCTTTTTTGGTGCCCTAGTCTCTTTTGCAGACGGAGCAACAGGACTTTGTGCGGAAAAAGACGGCAAACCCTATTCAAAATGGGCTGTAATGGCAGGCCAAGAGGGACTTTCTGCCCCGACAAGGATTATAACGGAAGGATTTTCCCCATCCACTGCCCTTTTGCTTACGGGAAGCCCTGCTACGGCAATACAGATAGGCGTTTTGGACGGAAGCCAGAAGCATGTTTACAAGACTGATTTTAGCCCCGATGCCCTTACCTACGCCGGACGCACCCTACAGGGGCTTGTGCTTGCAGACGGTAGCCATGCCTGCTGCTACATGCCGGAAGGAGAGCCTTTGTGGAAAGCCACGTTCAATCCATCCAAGAAGTGGACTTATTTTTTTCCCACTGATTCCGGCAACATAGGCCTTTGCATGCGCGACTGGGTTATAGAAGGCTACAGAATAAGGCAGAACATAGGCTTTTCGCCAGATGTAAGTTCTTATCATCCAAAGAATAACAGGGACTACAACACTTTTTACGATAAAACGGACCTTCACTCCACAAACGTTTCGGGACCAGTCATAAGCCCAGAACGTGCGGAAGACATATTGAATTCATTCAGCGAAGGAAAATTCGGCACCCGCGAAAAAGATTGGATTCCTGTCCTTAAAAACGAACTTTCGGAAATGATACTTGCGTGGACAACCCTTAATTCCCAGCAGAACACGGAGCAGCCCTTTTTTTGCAAGGATTTTGACTATACAAGGACGGTTCTTGCGCTTACGGCAAATTCCGGCACCGGAATGTACCAGAAATACTATGCGGAACTGCTTGAAAAGGTAAGGGATCCTGTCGTTCTTGCCGAAGTCATAAAAAGCGCAGGAATTTCTGCCTACGACCCGGATGCAAGGATGCTGAGCGCAATGGAGGCGATTGCAAAAAAGTATTCCCTAAAGAATTCCAACGAAAGCGTCCACATAGCCATTTGTGACGCAACCTTTGAAATTTGCCGCTTTATGGGGCGGCCTGCCTTCTTTGCAAAGGGAAAAACTACCATAACAAGGCTTCTTAGCCCCCAGTATGGCAAGGCTACAAGGGAATATGCGCGGAAAACTCTTGAAAAATTTATAGAAATTGGCTTTTAAATGAATAAAATTTGCAATAAGACACTTTTGTTTTAAAACAAATAGTGTTATAATGATTATATAAAGTTATTTTTGGAGGATTTATGAAAATTTATAAATTAGCATCAGTGGCTGCCGTAGTTGCACTTACTTTTCTGACTACGATATCTGCACTTGAAGTTGATGAAGATGAAATCCGAAGCATAGGAAACGAAGTAGTTACATTTGAAAACTATATGGGACCGCACGCCTACATAGAGACTGTAGACGCAATCCGTTCTATAGGAACAGGACTTGGAAGACAGGTTGCCGCAAACCTCAATTCCGCCGCAACTTACGGCCAAGGCGCAAAGTATTCCGTAATACATGCCATAGACCCTTCAGAAAAATCAAAATTTGACGCAGACATTCTTTTTATCAATGAAAATGCCCAGGTTGACCACGTTCGCAACCTCCGCAGAATCATCCAGGGCTACCTCATGGGAGCATACGGTTACAACAGCAATGATGCAGCCACAATTTCTACCTTCGTAACAGTATACAATGCTGTCTACCGCAAGAACCTTAAGGTCTTTACGGAACGCTACAAGAATGTGGTAGTAAAGAACCTTACGGCAGACAAGTGCGGTCTTTCCACAAAATGGGACGAATGGCCAGGAAACTCACAGATTGTAATTCCTTTGTTCGACATGAACTCCAACCTTTCTGCCGTTGATACTTCTGCAATCAGCGACAAGCGCGTAATTGACTCCATGCGCGAAAAGGACGACCGTGGCATTGACGAGCGCAAGAACATGGTTGACATTAAGGAGCGCGAGGCAGAGGACTACTCAAACAAGGCTCAGAAGTCCGCAGAAGACGCCGCCCAGAAGAACAAGCAGCTTGAAGAGCAGAAGAAGAAGTCTGACGCTGCAAACAAGGACGCAAACCAGGCTCAGAAAGACGCAAGCAACGCAAAGAAGGCATCTGAAGACGCAAAGAAGAATGCAGACAAGGCACAGAAAGACGCTGATGCTGCAAAGAAGAACGCAGAAAAGGCTGCCAACGACGCAAAGAACGATCCAGACAACAAGCAGAAGCAGCAGGCTGCAGAAAACGCAAAGAAGAAGGCTGAAGAGGCCGAGAAGAAGGCTCAGGCTGCAAAACAGGCTGCAGACGAAAAGCAGAAGTCAGCAGACCAGAAGCAGAAAGACGCAGACTCCAAGAAGTCAGCAGCAGAGACAGAATCCAAGAAGACTGCCGACCAGTCAAAGGCTGTTGCAGATGCACAGAAGAAGGCAAGCGACCAGCAGGCTATTTCCGACAGGAAGCAGGCAGAGGCACAGAAGGAACGCACAGAGATTGCAAAAGACCAGCAGCGCCTCCTTGCAGCAGAACTTGAAGACCTTGACAACAAGAATTCCGTTATTGGCCTTAAGCTTACGGACGAAGAAACTCTCCTTAGCAAGATGATCCGCATAGACACAACAAGCGGCGTAATCCTTAGGGAATCTCCTGTAAACGTAATCCGCGGAAGGTCAATCTACCCGGTAGCTATTGAGGCAGACGGAACAAGCGCACTTTCTATGGACAGCGATGCAGTTGCAACTCCGGTAATGTACCTTGCTGTTTGCGGTGAGACATTGAGCACAAACAATGCAGCCGTAAAGCTTTGCCTTATTGACTCAAAGAGGATGGAAATCCAGAAGGAAAGCAATGAAGTTGTAGCAGAAGATTCTGTTCTTACTACAGACGGAACAAACTTCTACTGTGTAATAAAGGACGGAAGCCAGTGGGTTGTAGCAAAGTATGACAGCCAGGTTAACCTGCTCCTTAAGAGCCCAGTTCCTGTAATCAGCAACACGCCTATTACTGTAACACCAAAGGGACTTGTAGTAATGTCTGCAGAAGGACCGGTTGTTCTTCTGAACCTTAAGGATTTGTCACAGGTTACTGCAGGACCTGCAACTCTTACAGGCATTGTAAACGAAAATACTGCAAAAGCTACGATTACACCTGCAAAATAAGTAAAATCTAGAAAAACAAGCTAAACTCCTAGAAAGGGCTGACTGTAGAAGATACGGTCAGCCTTTTTGCATACTTTGCGGTTGCCGTGGGTGGATTTCTGAGCGTCGGTTGGTGAGCATGTCGAACCATGGTTGGTGAGCATGTCGAACCATGGTTGGTGAGCGTAGTCGAACCAAGTCGGAGGGCGGTCCCTGAGCTAAGTCGAAGGGCGACCCACGGCAATGAAGCCAGAAAGCGGGATAAAATACCACGGAAGATTAACCGGTCTCGTAGGACCAGGCACAGTAAGAAGACTAATTTTCTTCCCTGGACTTGTTTTCGAATTTTGTGTAGGAGGAAAGGAAGAGAAGCTCTACATCACCGATAGGGCCGTTTCGCTGCTTTGCAACGATAAGCTTTCTGTCCATAACGGGGTTGAAGTCCTCCCCTTCATTCTGCTTTTTTCGGTCTCCGTGAATGAACATAACCATGTCGGCATCTTGCTCAATGGATCCGGAACCGCGCAGCTGGGCAAGGTTTGGCTCGTCACCTTCTGCGTTTCTTGCAACCTGGCACAAGACAACCACCGGAATTTCAAGTTCGCGGGCAAGGCTCTTTAGTGACTTGGAGATAGCCGACTGCTGCTCGTACACTGGGGCTTCCTCGTGCTCGCTTGTGATAAGGCCAATGTAGTCTATAAAGATAATCTGAACCTTCTGGTTTACCCTCATGCGGCGGGCCATTGCGCGAAGGTCAAGAAGCTTCATGTTTGGGGTGTCTACAATATAAAGAGGTGCTTCAAAGCAGGTACCTGCTGCATCCTGGAGCTTCTTAAAGTCTTCCGTTTTTAGCATGCCGCTGCGGAGCTTTGTTCCCGGGATTCGGGCCACCTGGGACAAAATACGCTGTCCAATCTGTTCGGCAGACATTTCCAGGCTAAAGAAACCACATGGAATCCTCTTGTCTATGGCGATGTGCTGCATCATGGAAAGGGCCATTGCCGTCTTACCCATGGAAGGCCTTGCGCCTATGATTATCATTTCGCTGTTCTGAAAACCGCTGGTCATGGAATCAAGCTGGGTGAACCCCGTCGGTATGCCGGAACAGGAGTCTTTGTTCTTGTAATGGTAGTCTATAAGTTTTATTGTCTTGGGAACAACATCCCTCATGGAAAAGACTTTGCTTGCCTGGTTAACGTCTGTAAGCTTGAATATCTTCTGCTCCGCTTCCTCAAGAATTTTGCGGCTTTCCTTAGTTTCGTCAAAGCTTTCAGATTTTATGTCTGATGAGATTTTTATAAGGTTTCGCCTTGTTGAATTGTCAAGGACGATTTTTGCGTAATAGTCAACGTTTGCGCTGGTTGGAACCGTGTCTGTAAGGGAAGAAACATAAGTCATTCCCCCTGCTTTTTCAAGGTTTCCGGTTTTGGTAAGGTCATCGATAAGAGTAAGCATGTCTCCGCGTACTCCTCTTGCAAAGAGACCGGTCATTGACTCAAAGATAGTCTGATTCTGGAGGCTGTAAAAATTGTCGCTTCTAAGATAGGATATTACGTCTCCAATTGAGCTCCAATCCAAAAGAATTGCGCCAAGCGTAGCCTTTTCCGCATCCAAGTTGTGTGGTGGAACCCTATCTTTTAACTCCATCGAACCTCTCCTCTTACGCTGAAAGAAAACCCGTGGAAAAAACTGCAAGGTGCGGCATCTCCCACGGGTTTACGGTTAAAATATTGCTATTTTATGTTGAACTTAGTCGTTCTTTTCTGCAGAAGCTTCGCCTTCAGTCTTTGCGGAATCATCTTCTTTTGCTGGCTTTTCCTGCTTCTTGGAATCTTTCTTTGCAGAAGACTTAGAATTGTCTTCCGTTGGCTGTGCCTTAACTGCAAGCTTTACTTCTGCAATAGCTGCTTCGTAAAGGTGAACCTTGAATGAGTATGCGCCAATGTTCTTGATTGTAAGACCAGGAACTTCGATGCGCTTGCGTTCAATTTCAAAGCCGTTGTTCTTGAAGTAGTCGGAAAGAGTCTGGCTTGTAACTGCACCAAAGAGTTTTCCGTTGCTTCCAGCTGGCATAACAAGTTCGATAGAAAGAGCTTCGAGCTTTTCCTTGAGGGACTTGCTTTCTTCTCTCTTCTTTTCCTTGCGTGCTTCGATTTCAGCCTTTTTGCCTTCAAAATAGGCTACTGTGTCTGCATTGTAAGGTACGGCAAGCATGCGGGGGAACAAGTAGTTCCTTGCATAACCATTGGCAACGTTCTTTACGTCACCCATTTCACCAAGATGCTTTACATCATCATTAAGGATAACTTTCATTTCTAGCTCCTATTAAATTTACTGCCTGCGCGTCACCAGGAGTCGGATCGCGGACAGGCAGATTTGTTTTGTTTTAGTCTGCTACGTATGGCAGGAGGCAGATTGCGCGTGCACGCTTGATAGCTCTTGCAAGCTCTCTCTGGTGCTTTGCACAAGTTCCTGTGATGCGGCGAGGAAGGATCTTACCGCGCTCTGTTGTAAAGCGGCGGAGACCGTCTGCGTCCTTGTAGTCAATCTTTGTCTTGTTTCCGCAGAAACGGCAAACCTTCTTGTGGAAGAAAGCCTTTCCCTTTGCGCGTGGGTTGCGGCCTTCGTCTTCGCGGCCCTGTGTTGCCTTACCCATATCTTCTGCTTTTACTTCTGTTTCGTTCATTTCGTCTGACATATTATTCTCCTTAAAATGTCAAATTTTATTCATTCCGCTTAAATTAGAAGGGAATGTCTTCAGGGAAATCACTGCCTACTCCGGCGGAATCATCCTGTGGAGCATAGCCCGAAGCTGCTGGTCTAGGGGCAAAACCGCCCTGTCCCTGTGAAGAATAGCCACTGCCAGACTGACCTGAATAAGAAGCCGATCCTTCTGACTTTCCGCCCAAGAGCTGGACGTTGTTGGCTACTATCTGCACCTTGCTGAATTTCTGGCCGTCTTTTTCCCAACGGTCCTGCTTAAGTGCTCCCTGAACTGCTATCTGCTTTCCTTTAGTAAGGTACTGTTTTAGGCTTTCCCCTGACTTGCCGAATAGCGTAACGTCAAAAAAGTTAGCCTCGCTTATCCACTGATCTCCGTCCTTACGGCTGCGGTTAACAGCTATGCCTAGTTTGCAGACCGGATTTCCATTGGAAAGGTATGACAATTCGGCGTCTCGCGTAAGGCGACCTATTAAAACTACGCTATTTAAATCAGATGATGCCATTGGTACCCAACCTCAAAAAAGCTTACGCTTCTTTTTCTTCTTTTGCTACAAAGAGATACTTAAGAAGGTTTGTGTTGAACTTGAACTGTGCGTCCAATTCTGTGATTTTTGCAGGATTTGCCTTGATGTGGACTAGGAGGAAGCGTCCTCTCTTCTGCTTTTTAACTTCATAAGTAAGATCGCGGTCTCCAAAAGGCTCTTCCTTTTCGATTTCCGCACCGAATTTTGCAAGGTCTGCACGCAATGTCTCAAGACCTGCCTTGTACTTTTCATCCTCGAGGGGATAAATTGTCATAAGTTCATACTTTTTCATGTTTGTATGATCTCCTTACGGACATAAAATGGGAACCACATGCGCAGTTCCAAGGGGTAAGGTATATTATCAAATCGTTAAAAAGAAGTCAAGGTGGCGGTTGATTTGCGGCAGGGATTGGAGGGGCGGCGAAGCCGTTGCGCAAGCAATGGAGGGGTTGGGCCCCCGGAACCCCGGAAAGCCCAGAAAAAATGCCGTTCTTTGCATTTTTCCTTATGTTTTTACTAACAGATGACGCGCCCTCCATGGCGCTTCTTGTTTACGAAAAAGGAAAAATGCAAAGGTGTTCTTTTTATGCCTGTCTGTAAAAAAAAGCAAGCGCCGCAATATTAAAAAACACTGAAAAAATGACGCAGAATTGATGTTTAGGACAGAATGTCTTGACGGAATTTCAAGTTGCACATATAATTAAAGAATGAAACAGACAGGAATATTTAAAAAGCTTTTTTTACTGGCAATATTGGTAACCTCTACCTTATCCGTATCCGCGGCCACAAAGAATGAAGACCTTGCGGCTCTGGCAAAAGACGGATCCAAGGCGGAGATTGAAAAGGCCATCAGCAAGAAGCCTACCCTGACGGAAATTACCTTTGGTTCTAACAAAGAAACATTCCTTATGCTCGCGCTTAAGAACGACCGCGACATTTCCATAATCAACACCCTTTTAAAAAGAGGCTCGCTGATAAATTCCAAGGCAAAAGACAAGAGGACTCCTGTCATGTATGCAGCCCAGTACTCTTCCAGCACGGAAGTCTTGGAAGCAATCATTACGCACAACACCTCCACCATATCAAGCAGAAAGCTCCGCGTAACAAGAAAAGACAAGAGCGGAAAGACTGCATTTGACTATGCAAAGCTTAACCCTACCAAGGGGATTACGGAAACCCTCCAAAAATATGCTCCGGAATACGCACTTTCCAGCGGTGGCGAAGAAGCAAGAATCTCTCTGGAAAAATACTACACAGAACTTGCCGCAACAGGAAGCGAAAAAGAAATCCGCGAAGCATTCTACACTTATCCTGCCCTTGCAAGGACAAGGTTTGGGGAAAATAAAGAAACATTCCTCATGCTTCTTTTGAAGAACGACCGCGAATGGAGCGAAGTTGGTAGAGCCGTATACGAAGGCTGTTCAATAGACGCTACCGCAGAGGACGGAAGAACCCCTGCCATGTACTGTGCGCGCTACGGCACAAAGCCCGAACTTTTTTCCAGACTTATAAAAGACGGAACCATTTTTAACGCAGGAACCCAGGGCCGCGTATCTGCCCTTGACAAAAGCGGAAAGTCCGTCTACGACTATGCCCTTGAAAACTCCAACAGCGAAATGATAAGCGCAGTTGACAGGTTTAAGCCCCAGGTCCGCGCTACAGGCAACGCAGGAAACAACAAGACCCCTGCCGTAGTGGAAGAGCCTCCTGTAATTGTTGAACCAGAACCAGAAGAACCTCCGGTTGCAAAGGAACCAATAAAGAATGCCGATGACTATTCACCGAC
>JAEEGL015581711.1_pt1 | contig 21710 bp, 23 predicted proteins | sample 9134231 | NCBI WGS metagenome assembly JAEEGL01 (sample SAMN16246548, study PRJNA631951) | gut metagenome | biome: gut microbiome; feature: rumen; material: fiber-attached | host: Bos | place: Iran: Karaj | collected 2018-10
AGTGGAGATAGATTTATGGCTTTTGAAACAGATAAAGAAGCTAAAGTTGTATCAGAAAAAAGAAAATTGGCTTTAAAAGAACAAAATAGTAAAAATTCTGGTTCAGTTTCTTTAGATGATTTATTTGCTAAAATAAAGGAAGGTCAAAAAGAAATAAATGTAATTATTAAAGCAGATGTTAATGGTTCAGCTGAAGCTGTTAAAAATTCACTTGAAAAATTAGAAGTTGAAGGTGTTAAAGTAAAAGTAATATCTTCTAGAGTTGGAGCTATAACTGAAAGTGATATCGTTTTAGCTAAAGCATCAAATGCTATATTAATTGGATTTAATGTTAGACCAAATAATTCAATTAAAGATTATGCTAAAGAAAATGGCGTTGAAATAAGATTATATAATATAATTTATAAAGCTGTTGAAGAAATGGAAGCAGCTATGAAAGGTATGCTAGAACCTATATTTACTGAACAAGTATTAGGTGAAGCTGAAGTAAGACAAATCTTTAAATTCTCTAAAGTTGGTACAATTGCTGGTTCTTATATAACAGATGGTATCGTTAAAAGTTCTGCTAAAGCTAGAGTAATTAGAGATAGTATCGTTATATATGATGGTAATATTGGATCATTACAAAGAGAGAAAGATTCAGTTAAAGAAGTTAAAAAAGGATTAGAATGTGGTATTACAATTGAAAACTATAATGATATTAAAGTTGGAGATATAATAGAAGCATATGAAATGGTAGAAGTTAAGAGGTAATTTTATGAGTGTAAAAATAGATAGAATTGCTAGTAATATGGTTAAAGAAATTAGTTATATTTTAGCTAATGAAGTTAAAAATAATAATATAAAATTTGTTACAGTAACAGATGTTAAATTAGCTTCAGATTTGAGTTATGCTAAAGTATATGTAACAGTATTTGATCAAGAAAAAATAAAAGATACTTTAAAAGCTTTAGAACAATCTAAAGGTTTTATAAGAAAAAAACTAGCTGAAAGAATTGATATAAGACATACACCTGAATTATCATTCGTATTTGATGAATCAATTGAATATGGAAACAAGATAGAAAAAATTATTGAAAAAATTAATGAAAAGTAGGTGATACTTATGAAAAAACCTGTTGTGGCTTTAGTAGGTAGACCAAATGTAGGTAAATCAACAATATTTAATAGATTAGTAGGAACTAAGATATCAATTATTGAAGATACACCAGGAGTTACTAGAGATAGAATATATGGTAATGTTAAACACAATGATTATAATTTTCATTTAATAGATACTGGTGGAATTGATGTTACAAATGGTGATTTTAATAATGAAATTAAAGTACAAGCTGGTTTAGCTATAGATGAAGCAGATATAATTTTATTTGTAGTAGATGGTAAAGAAGGATTAACTGTTAATGATTATGCTGCTAAAGATATGTTAATAAAATCAAATAAAGAAGTTATTGTTGTTGTTAATAAATGTGATAGTAAATTATTTAGTGAACACCAATATGATTTTTATGAATTAGGGTTTGAAAACATATTGTTTGTTAGTGGTGAACAAAATATAGGTATATTTGAATTATTAGAGTTAATAACAAGTAAATTACCTAAATATGAAGAAGAATATATAGATAAAATTAAATTTTCAATTATAGGTAGACCGAATGTAGGTAAAAGTAGTTTAGTTAACGCTATTTTAAATGAAGAAAGAGCTATAGTATCTAATATAGCTGGTACAACAAGAGATAGTGTTGATACACCTTTTACATATCATGATAGAGAATTTGTAGTTATTGATACTGCTGGTATGAGAAAAAAAGGAAAAGTATATGAAAATATAGAAAAATATAGTTTATTAAGATCTATGAAAGCTATAGATAGATCTGATGTATGTGTAATCGTTATATCAGCAGAAGAGGGTATAATTGAACATGATAAACACATTGCTGGTTATGCTCTTGAAGCTGGTAAAGCTGTTGTACTAGTTGTTAATAAATGGGATACAGTTGATAATAAGGATGAAAAAATGAAAGAATTTACTAAAGAAATAAGAAATAATTTTCAATTTATGCCTTATGCTAATATTGTATTCTTATCTGCATTAACACATAAAAGAATACATACATTAATGCCAGAAGTAATTAAAGCTTATGAAAATAGTAAAAAAGAAGTTAAAACAAGTTTATTAAATGGTGTACTTAATGATGCATACCAATTAAATCCAGCACCTTCTTATAAAGGAAAAAGATTAAAAATTTATTTTGCTAATCAAGTTAGAGTTTCACCTCCAACATTTAATATTGAAGTTAATAATAAAGGATTAGTACATTTTAGTTATGAAAGATATTTAGAAAATAAAATTAGAGAATCTTTTGATTTTGAAGGAACACCTATTGTTTTAAATTTTAAAAATAAAGGTGAAAAGGAATTATAATATGGGTAAAACAAAAATAGTAATCGTAAGTTTAGTTATTATTTTATTTGGTATAATTATTTCATTATTTACTTTACTAATAAAAAAAGAAAAAAGTATTTATGAAACAAAAGAAGAAAAAGTTGAAATAATTGAAGAAGAAATAAAAAAAATAGATACTGTTTCTTTAGTGAATAAAATTGATGATTATTCTTTATATTGTAATAATGATAAATGTTATATTGTTAAAGATGAAAAAAAATATGAAGCAACTTCTTTATATGAAAATATTTATAAATTTGATTTAGGTATATATAATGTAGTTAATAATTATGTTTTAATTGGTGATTATAAAGATATTGAAGTAGGTTTTAATAATACAGTTATATTAACTAAAGATAATAAAATATTATATTCATTAAATGAACAAAAAAATATAATTGAATCAAAAGATATAATTAATTTAAATAATGGTAATTTTATTATTATTAATGATAAATATATCTTAATAGATAATAAAGGTAAAATACTATTTGATAATTTAGATAATATTTTTTATAACAAAGATATAGGTTATATATTAATTAATAATGAAGATATTAAACTATATAATGAAAAATTAAAACAAATTAAATTTAGTAAATATGATAAACTTGATTTAGATTCAAATACTTATATAGTAAGTTGTGATATCAAAGACAATAATTATTTTATATATAATAGTGATAATTATAGTGGTATTAATACTTTTATAATTAATCCAAATTATATTTATTTAATAAAAAATAATAAGATAATTAAATTAGAAGATTATGAATTTAAAAATTAGAATTTTTTCTAATTTTTTTGTTTTAAATTTTTAAAATTATGGTATAATAAAAATCGTTTGGGAGGTAATAACATGAAGTCAAATTTACCAGTTATTTTGCTTAGAGGTATTGTTTTATTACCAAATAATGATTTAAGATTAGAATTCGATAATAACAGCAGTAAAAATATTATTGATGTTGCTGAATTATTTCATGATAATACATTATTAGTTGTATCTGAATTTAGTGATGATATAACTCAAAATAATTTACCAAATATAGGTGTTATATCTAAAATAACACATAAACTTGAATTACCTAATGGTAAGGTTAGAATAGTTATTAAAGGTTTAACTAGAGCTAAAATATATGAATATTTAAATATAAATTCACAAAGTGAAGTATTAGAATCAATAACATCTGAAATACCAAAATCATTTATTTCAGCTATGGAAGAAGAAGCTTTAACTAAAAAATTATATAAAGAATTAGAAAATTATACTAAACTTGTTTCTACATCAAGTAATAGTGTTTTATCACTTATGATTAATTGTAATGATTTAGATGAAATTACAGATGTAGTTGCTACTAATTTATCTTTAAAACAAGAAAGATTGTTAGATTATTTAAATGAACCAAATTGTTCCCTAAGAGTTAAAATGTTACTTGAAGATATATATAAAGAACAGGATATGTTTCAAATAGAAAAAGATATAGATGGTCAAGTAAAAAAACAATTAGATGATAGTCAAAAAGAGTTTATTTTAAGAGAAAAAATAAAACAAATTAAAAGTGAATTAGGTGAAGATTCTTTAAAAGATTCAGATACTGAAAAACTAAAAGAAAAAATAGATAATTTAGATTGTCCTGATAGAATAAAAGAAAGATTAAATCAGGAATTAAAAAGATATGAATCTGCTTCAATTATGTCACCAGAAACTAATTTAATTAGAAATTATATTGAGTGTTTATTATCACTACCTTGGAATGTAAGTACAGTAGATAATGAAGATTTAATTGAAGCAAGAAAAATATTAGATGAATCACATTACGGATTAGAAAAAGTTAAATTAAGAATTATAGAATATTTAGCTGTTAAAAAAATGACTAATAGTTTAAAAAGTCCTATTATTTGTTTAGTAGGTCCACCTGGTGTAGGTAAAACAACACTAGCTTCATCTATCGCAAAAGCAGTTAATAGAAACTTTGTTAAAATGAGTTTAGGTGGAGTAAATGATGAATCTGAAATAAAAGGTCATAGAAGAGCATATTTAGGTGCTTCGCCTGGTAGAATAATAGAATGTATGAAGAAAGCTAAAAGTAATAATCCTTTATTCCTAATAGATGAAATTGATAAAATGACAAAAGATATTAAAGGAGATCCAGCCTCTACTTTATTAGATGTTTTAGATCCAGAACAAAATAAAAGTTTTAGTGATAATTACATAGAAGAAGAATATGATTTATCAAATGTCATGTTTATCGCAACAGCTAATTATATAGATAGGATACCTGAAGAATTAAAAGATCGTTTAGAAATTATTAATTTATCTGGTTATACTGAATATGAAAAATTAGATATTGCTAAAAAACATTTGATACCTAAAATATTAGAAGAACATGGTTTAGAAAAAGATGATTTATCTTTTACTGATAGTATAATATTAGAAGTAATAAGAAATTATACTAAAGAATCAGGTGTTCGTGAATTAAGAAGACAACTATCTACTATAGTTAGAAAAATAGTAACAAAAGTTGTAATGAATAATGAAGATGTTAAAAATATAAAAACTAAGAAAAAAGATATTGAAGAATATTTAGGTCATAAAAAGTATCAATTTAATGAGGATATTAGTAATAATGAACCTGGAATAGTTAATGGACTTGCTTATACATCATATGGTGGAGATACACTACCAATAGAAGTGAATTTTTATAAAGGAAAAGGCGAGTTATATTTAACTGGGTCTTTAGGAGATGTTATGAAAGAAAGTGCTCATATTGCTTTAAGTTATATAAAAGCAAATTATGAGGAATTTGGTATTGATTATGAAATACTAACTAAAAATGATATACATATACATGTTCCAGAAGGAGCTATTCCAAAAGATGGCCCTTCAGCTGGTATAGCTTTAACAACTGCTTTAATAAGTGCTTTTACTAATAAAAAAGTAGATAATTATTTAGCTATGACTGGTGAAATTACTTTAAGAGGGAAGGTACTTCCTATAGGTGGTTTAAAGGAAAAGAGTTTAGGAGCTTATAGAAGTGGTATAAAAACTATTATAATTCCTGAAGAAAATAAAAGTGATTTAGATGATATACCTAGTGAGATTAGACAACATATTAATTATATATCAGTTAAAGATTATAAAGAGGTTTATGATGTTATAAAAAGTGCTTAAAAAGCACTTTTTTTGTATATAAATAATATTTATACATATACTTAAATGAAAGGATTGATAATATGAATAAAATAGTTCCATTTAAAAAAGAGATAAAACTTGAAAATGATTTTGAAGAAATAATTTCTATTTCTTTAGAACACATTTATGAAAAAGAAGATTATAAAATAACTGGTTTTTTTATTATAAATGGAGAATATAAAAATAAAGAAAAAAATAATCCATTTGATTATAAAATACCATTCTTAATTAATTTAGATGATAGATATGACATTAGTAATGTAGATGTAAATATTGATGATTTTTATTATGAAATTAAAGATAAAAATTTAATAATAAATATTGAATTATTATTAGATAATATAGAAGAAAGATGTGTAGAAGAAGACTTATTTGAACAAGTTGATGAACCTATTAAACTAGAAAAAGAAATAGAAAATAATTATACAACATATAAAGTTTATATTGTTGAAGAAAATGATACTATAGAAAGTATATGTACAAAATATAATATTTCAAAAGAAGAATTAGATAAATATAATGATTTAAGTGATATTAAATTAAAGGATAAAATAATAATTCCTTATATATTTAATGAACAAATTAAATAATTTTTTAAAGAATAATAATATTAAACCATTAAGATATTTAAAAAAAGGGAATATTTATATATTAGAAGAAAATAATAATAAATTTGTTATTAAAGAAAATAAAAATAATGATTTATTATATAGTTATTTAAATTCACGAAGTTTTGATTATTTTCCAAAAATATTAAAAGAAGATAAAGACTATATTTTAATGGAATATATAGAAGAAAATAATATTCCAAAAGAACAAAAAATAATTGATTTAATTGATTTAGTTACTTTATTACATAGTAAAACTACATTATATAAGGAAACAACAAAAGATGATTTTAAAAAAATATATGAAGATATTAAAGGAAATATAAATTATTTAAAACAATACTATGATGATATTATGAGATTAATTGAATCTAAAGTTTATTATTCACCTAGTGAATATTTATTAGCTAGAAATATATCTATTGTATATAAATCATTAAGTTTTTGTGAAATTAAAATAGAAGAGTGGTATAAATTAATAGAAAATAATACTAAACAAAGATATGTTTTATTACACAATAATTTAGATTTAAACCATTTTATTGAAAGTGATAAACATTATTTAATTAGTTGGGATAAATCTAGATTAGATTTACCTATATTTGATTTATATAAATTATATAAAAAACATCATTACGATTTTGAATTTAGTGAAATATTAGATGAATATGAAAAAAATTATCCTTTAAAAGAAGAAGAAAAAATACTATTTTTTATATTAATTTCTTTACCTGAAATATTGGATTTAAATAATGATGAATATAATAAATGTATAAATATATCAAGAGAAATAGATAGATTATTTAAAAGTGAAAAATTAGTTTTTCTTTATAAAATTAATAACGATAATAGTACAAATGATGATGATTAAAACACTAAAATTATTTTTTATTAAATTAAAAATATTAATAATTAATTGAATAAAAGTTAATAAAAAAATAATATAAATAATTTTAGTTTTTACATCTTTTTTATTAAATCTATTTAAAAAATGTTTCATATAACCACCTATGATATAATATTCAATAATTAATAATTAGTTATAATAGACAATTAAAATAAAAAATGTTATAATTATAATGGTGTTGAATATGAATAATAAAGGATATACTTTAATTGAATTAATTGCGGTAATTGTTATTTTATTAATAGCTGGAATAATAACTTTACCAATTGTTTTAACAAATATTAATAAGGTAAGATATGAGAATGCTAAAGCTAATGCATATGAAATAATAGCTTCTGTTAAGTTATATCACTACAATAAATTAATTAGTAATAATGGTATATTTAATGAGACTACATTTAATTGTGATAATAAATGTAAGTATTTATCTGATGAATTAGAAATAGCTAATAATCCTAGTTCTGGTAGTGTTACTATAAGTAATGATGGAACAATAACTGGTAGTTTATCATTCTTTGAAGGAGATTATACTTTCTATATATGTAATAATGTTTTATCTGATGAAAAAATAACTAATTGTTCTTCAGCAAATGTTTTAACTTTAAAAAAAGATGATTATAAATCTGGTACAGAGATAATATATGCTGGATTAATATGGAATGTATTAAAAGATAATGGTGATGATACTTTATTAGTTTTAAAAAATACAATTGGTACTGGATCATTAGGAAATAAAAAATATGATTATCCTGAATCTGATGTTAATAAAAAACTAAACGAATGGTTTGATAATAATCAATCATTAAAAACAGCTAAGGAACAAGAAAAGTTAGTACTAATGAAATTTAATGTATCCGATAAAGATTATGAAAATTATGTTAGAATTCCATCTAAGATAGATGTTGGTGTTACTAAAACAACAGATAAATGTAATACATCTTGGTGTAATATAAATAAGACATATTGGTTATATAATTATTTATTAAGTGGTGAAGGAATATATAAAACTTACAACATTGGTGAAGATGGTATAACTTATGGTGATGATATGTCTAATGAGTTAGGTATTAGACCTATTATAGATGTTAAAGAGCAATAAATACTATTTTAAATAGTATTTTTTTTATAAAAGATAGTTTGACTATATATTTACACAAAAATATTGATTTTTTATTCCTATAATGATATGATAATATTGTATAAAATAGGAACTGTAAGATGTTGTGTATTTTTACGTTATCTTTTTAATTAGGAGGTGAAACAATGAATAATAAGAAATTATTAGTAATTGCAGCTTTATTATTATTTGTTGGAGTTGGAATGGCTACATATGCTATTTATAAAACAACAGCTTCAGGTACAGCTACAGTAAATGCAGCTAACTGGTCAGTAGCTTTTAAAGCAAATAATACTGTTATCAATGAAAATACTTCAATTAATTTATCTGATTTAACTTGGACTAATTCTTTAGGAACAGTTAAAGATGGTAAAATTGCTCCTGGATCAAGTGCAACATTTGATGTTGAAATTGATGCTACAGGTTCTGAAGTAGACGTTGATTATGAAATAGCTGTAGGTGGTGTTAAATATAACAATGGTACTAGTGATGTAGATGCTCCAGCAGGATTATTTACTGTAAATGCTGCTGATACAACAGGTACAATTTTATATTCAACTACAAACTCTATGAAAAAAGTTGTAACTGTAACAATAACTTGGGCTGGTGCTATTGATGATGATGCTACTAAAATAGCAAATGATTTAACTATAAATGGTAAACCATTAAAAATAACAATTTCAGTAACAGCTGCTCAAAGATTATCATCAGTTAATCATTAATAGAAAAAGAATAATGTAAATTATTCTTCTTTCCTTTAAAACCTACAAATTATTTTGTAGGCTTTAAAGAAAAGGGTGCGAGGTAAAATATGAAAAATAAAAAAGAAAATGAAACTCAAAAAAGAATAATAAGAGATATAGTAATTATAGTTATTATAATTTTATTGTTGATTACAAGTTGTACTATATATAATGGAATTAAAAAACCAGGTAGTTCTGGACCAGATATTATCGATATTGATTGTACAAAAACAGATTGTAGACCAACTGAACCAGATAAGCCAACTGAACCTGATAAGCCAACTGAACCTGATAAACCAGTTGAACCAGATAAACCAGTTGAACCTGATAAGCCAAGTGTTCCAACAAAACCAAGTAATCCAACTACACCTGTAGAGGATGAAGATGGAGAATTTCAAGCTTATGAAAGTGGTAAATCATGGGAAACAATTAATAACTTAAAAATATTTGCTAATCCTATGTATAATATGGAAGAAAAAATAGCACCAGAGAGTACTAATACATATCAATTTATTGTAAGAAATAATACAAAATATAATTTAGTTTATCAACTAAGATTAAATGAAACAAACCAATATAACATTAATATGAAATATAGATTAAAAAGAGAAAATACTTATGTAGCAGGTGATGAAAATACATGGGTAAAAGCTAATGAAGTTAATATCAATAATTTAAGTTTAAATAAATCTAATAAAGATACTTATTATTTAGAGTGGAAATGGTTTAGCAGTGATAATGATACTGAAATTGGTAAACAAAAAAATGCTGGATATAAACTTGATATTGATATAAAGGCAGAGAGTATTGAATGAAGCGAATAATTAAAATAGCAATAGATACATTATTATATGCTGTAATAGTTATTCTTTTGTTTTATGTCATATTAAGAGCTGCAAATCAAATAGGAATATATAAAGTAATGACTGGTTCTATGGAAGATGGTATTCATGCTGGTGATTATATAATAGTTAAATATACAAAGGATTTAAAAGTAGGCGATGTAATAACATACACAAGAAGTAACTATTATATAACTCATAGAATAGTTGAAATGACTCCTCAAGGTTTAATAACTAAAGGTGATGCTAATAATACATCTGATGATCCAGTTCAAATGGATGAAGTAATAGGAAGAGTAATTTATAAAAGTGCATTAATTAAATTCATTATTACATATAAATTTATACTAATAGGAGTATTTGTAATTCTATTTATAGTTAGTACTATATTAGGTGAACTAAATAAAAAATTATTAAAAGAAAATGATGATTTAGAAGATAATAATGAAATAGATGATAATGAAGAAAACGACGATACTGAACTAGAAAATAATGAAGAAAATAATGAAGATGTAGGAGATGGTGATAATGAGGAAAGGGTTGATACTAACACTAATAATAGTAATTAGTCTTTTTGCTGTCACTCTTACTACGTATTCTATATATAAACATAGAGCTTCAAGCAGTTCATCTTTTGAGACAGCAAATTTCTCATATACAGTAAATGCAGCTGAATTAAATTTAAAAAACACTATAACTAATAATAAACCATTAGCGCCAGGAGCTGAAGGAAAAATAGTATTAAATATTGATTTATCAGCTATGGAAGTTGAATCAGTTTATACAATTGAAATAGAAAGAGATTATTTACCAAATAATATTAAATTTTATTCAGATTCAGCTAGAACAAATGAAATACAAAATATAGAAGGAACTTTTTCAATAAATGATAATACATCAATTAAACATGATGTATATTGGAAATGGTTATATAGTGAAACAGATACAAGTAACGATAATGATAGCTTATATATGGGTACTGATATACAAGTATTATTTAATGCTACATTTAGTCAAAAAGTTGGTGGTGGTAATTAATGAAAAAAGTTATAATTCCAATAATATTGATAATATCAGTTATACTTATATTTGTTATAACAAAAAAAACATATTCAATTTTTAAATCAAATACTTCAGTTAATGTTCATTCTACAAGTGATAGTATAATTTGTGATTCAGTTATTGAAGATAGCGAAAATAGTGTATATGGATATAAATTAATCACACTAAAAGTTAGAAACTATAAAACAATTAATAATGTTGAAGAAGTAACTTCAATACCAATTAAATGTAAGTTTACTTTAACAGGACCATCAGGAAGTAAATTCAGAAAATTAGAAGATCCTGGTTATTCAAGAACTAAAGGAGCTGGAGAAGGTTTTACAAATACAAATGAAATAGTATTACCAACTTCAACAACTTTTGATACATTTAGTACTACAAAAGAAGAGAAAATATATGAAATTGAAATAATGACAGATAGTGATTCTAATGCATCTCAAACAAATGATTATGATGTTGTATTAGATTGTTATCAAATAAATAATTAAGCAATCTTTTAGATTGCTTTTTAATGTTGAAAAAATTATATTTTTTCCTTAAAAGTCTTTTTATTATTTAAAATTATTGGTATAATAAATTATAAGAATAGAGATGGGTATTATGAATAAAACTAAAACAATTGTTACAATAGGTCCTTCAAGTAAGGATATTGAAATAATGAAACAACTTGTATTAAATGGAGCAGATGTTTTTAGAATTAATTTATCACATGCAGATCATGAATTTTGCAGAGACATAATTGAAAAAGTACATACAGTTAATAAAGAATTAAATAAATGTGTTTCTATTATGCTTGATACAAATGGACCATCTGTTAGAATAGGTAGATTAGTTAATTCACATGCATTCTTAAAATTAGATGATCAAATAAATATTTATATGAATGATTTATTAGGTGATTCAAGTGGTTTTAGTGTTGATTATAAAAACTTAATAAATGATTTAAGTATTGGAAGTAATATTAAATTATCAGATGGTATTGCTGAATTAGAAGTTATAGATAAAGAAGAAGATCATTTAGTTTGTAAAGTTTTAAAAGAAGGAATTATTTCTGATCATGCATCATTAAATGTTCCAACTACAAGATTAAATATACCATTTTTAAGTGAAAGAGATAAAAATGATATTAAATTTGCTTGTGAAATGAATGTAGATTACCTAGCTCTTTCATTTGTTTCAAATATAGAAGATGTTTTAGAAGTAAATGATTTATTAATAGAATTAAATAATGATCATGTAAGTATAATATCTAAAGTGGAAAATGAACGAGCTGTAGATAATATAGATGATATATTAAGTGTTTCAGATGGTATTATGGTTGCTCGTGGTGATTTAGGAGTAGAAATTCCTCTAGAAAGAGTACCAGGAGTACAAAAAAGAATAATAAATAAATGCCATATTGCAGGTAAAATAAGTATAGTTGCTACTGAAATGATGACATCTATGGGAAACTCATTAACACCAACAAAAGCAGAAATTTCGGATATTGCTAATGCAGTTATGGATAGTTGTGATGCAGTAATGTTATCAGATGAAACTACAATTGGTAAATATCCTGTTCAAACTCTTGAAATGATGGAAAGAGTTATATATGAATCAGAACAAGAAATTGATTATCTAGGTTTAATGGATAGAGCAACTAGAACCGAAAATCAAGATATAACAGGTATAATTGCACATTCAGTAATAGATGGAGCTAATAGAATAAAAGCAAGTGCAATAATAACACCAACTAATACTGGTTATACAGCTAAAAAAATGAGTAGATTTAGACCACCATGTTTAATAATAGCAGTTTCACCTAATGAAGAAACAGTTAAAAGTTTAAACTTATATTATGGTGTAATACCAATATTAGTTAAAGAATTTGATTCATTAGATAGAATGATAAAAGAGTCAAGAGCAATCGCTATAGATGCTTTAGGATTAAAAGAAAAAGATAAAATAATAATAACAGGTGGATATCCATTTAAAGATGTTAAACATACAAATTTTATGAAAATAGAAGAATTGTAAGGAAGGGATAAAATGTACGATTTAGGAGAACAATTTGCAATTGATTATACTAGAGCTAAAGCTAATGAAGATAGTATTATTAAAGGAAGTAAATATAGAATAACTATATTAACAGAAAGATTAATTAGATTAGAATATAATGAAGAAGGTATTTTTGAAGATAGACCAACTGAATTAGTATGGTTTAGAAATTTACCAAAACCAACAATTAAAATTGAAGAAGATGCAAGTATGATAGTAATTACAACTTCATATTTCAAATTACAATATGTAAAAGAAAGAGAATTTGCTGGTGGTAAATTAAATCCAACTAAAAATTTAAAAGTTTCATTAGTAGGTACAGATAAAGTATGGTATTATGGTCATCCAGAAATTAGAAACTATGGAGCTAGTAACTATATTGAAGAAAATACAACTGGTAAAATTAAATTTACTAAAGGTTTATATTCTATAGATGGATTTGTTAGTATTGATGATTCTAAATCAAGTATAATACTTGAAAATGGTCAATTTGAAGAAAGAAAAACTAACAGTATAGATACTTATGTATTTTTATATGGAAAAGACTTTGCTTCATGTTTAAAAGATTACTATACTATTACAGGTTATCCAGCACTAATACCTAGATATGCACTTGGTACTTGGTGGAGTAAAAATTTAGCTTATTCAGATCATTCATTAAAAGAATTAATAGATGGATTTACAGAAAATGAAATACCTTTATCAGTATTATTACTAGATAAAGATTGGCATAAAAGAGTAATGGATGGTAAAAACCATTTAAAAACAGGTTTTACATTTGATAATGATTTCTTTAAAGCACCATCAGAAATGATTAAATTTTTACATGCTAAAGGAATAAGATTAGGATTAAATATAAATCCAACTGAAGGAATTTATCCAATAGAAGAAAACTATGATAAAATGGCTCATTATTTAAAACCAGATGAAAATGGTGTAATACCATTTAATATATATGATCCAAAATTTGTTGATGCATATTTAAAAATATTAATTCACCCATTAGATACATTAGGAGTAGATTTTTATTTTATTGATTTTAAATCTAATCCACAACAAGTTAATTACCTAAAGTATTATCACTCATTTGATATGAAAAGAGATAATGCTAGAAGACCAATGATGTTAGGTTATAACTCATCACTTGCCCCACATCGTTATCCAGTATTATACTCAGGTAAAACAGTTGTTAGTTGGGATACAATAAAGAAAATACCAGTTCACAATTTAAATGCATCTAATATTGGAGTATCTTGGTGGGCTCATGATATTGGTGGTTATTTTAAAGGTGTTGAAGATGAAGAATTATATACAAGATTTTTAGAATTAGGTACTTTCTCACCTATAATGAAATTTGGTTCAGATAGTGGTAAATATTATAAAAGAGAACCATGGAGATGGGAGATTAAGACTAGAACTATTGCTCAAAAATTTTTAACATTAAGAAATCATATGATTCCATATTTATATAGTGAGGCTTATAAGTACTATAAAAATGGAACACCACTTATTCAACCATTATATTATAAAATGCCAGAAATATATGATGATGTTTTATATCATTCAGAATACTATTTTGGTAGTGAGTTCTTTATAAGTCCAATTGTTGATAAAAAAGAACCAATTATTAATAGAACAATACATAAATTTTATATGCCAGAAGGTGTTTGGTATAACTTCTTAACTGGTAAAAAATTCCCTGGTGGTAAAGCTTATGTATCATTCTTTAAAGAAGAAGAATATCCTTGTTTCGTTAAAGCTGGTGGTATAATACCTTTAGGTTATAATGAAAACATAAATGATATCACTCCTCCTAAAAATATGGATATACATATTTTCCCTGGTAGAAATAATACTTATACATTACATGAAGATGATGGAGTTAGTTCTTTATTTGAAAAAGGCTATTATTTAACAACAAGTATAGATTATAACTATATGCCAAATAACTATACTGTTATAATAAGAGCTATTGATGGTAAAAGTAAAATTGTACCAGATAAAAGAGATTATAAAATTATATTTAGAAATACTAAACAAGCTAAAGAAGTTATTGCTTATTTTGATAGAGAACCAATTGAAGTAGAATCTTATGTAGATGGTCCTGATTTTATAGTTGTTGCTAAAGATATTAAAACTACTGGACAATTAACTATAAATTGCAAGGGAAAAGATATTGAAATTGATGCTTTAAGATTAATAAGTGATGATATTAGAAGTATCATAAGTGATTTACCAATTAATACTGAAATGAAACAAAAAATTGATGATGTAATGTTCAGTGATATGGATATTAGAAGAAAAAGAATAGCAATTCGTAAATTAAAAGGTAAAGATTTAGAATCAAAATTTGTTAAAGTTTTCTTAAAACTATTAGAATATATGGAACAAGTTTAATACTTGTTTCTTCGTTTATGAGAAAAGTAATTAGTATTTTATTAGTTGTAGTATGGATGTTAGTTATATTTTATTTATCTAATCAAAATAAAGTAGAAACTAATGAAACTACAGATATTATATATAAATTATTTCATATAAAAAGTGATTCATTAATCTTATTTACTTTAATTAGAAAATCAGCACATTTAATAGAATATTTAATACTAGGTATATTAGTTTATAATATGTTTAAAAATTATAATATTTCAAATATTATATTATGTAGTATATTTATATGTATTATTTATTCTTGCACTGATGAAATACATCAAGTATTCATTGAAGGAAGAGATGGTAAAATAATTGATTGTATAATTGATACTATTGGATCAAGTATTGGTATAATAATTATGAATTTAAGACAAAAAAGACTATCAAAAAATTAAAAAAAGTGTTATATTATTAATAGGTGGTTAAAATGAAAGAAATGTTAAAGAAAATGTTTACATTATCAATATTTTCATCAATACTATTTATAGTTATTGGTTTATTACTATTTTTTAAACCAGGTGATACACTTAAAACTATATCTTATGTAATTGGTGGATTAATATTGGTATTTGGTATATTTGGAGTAGCAAGATTTACTAAATCAGAAAAGAAAGGTTTAAATTTTGATTTAATTTACGCTATTTTAAGTTTTATAGCTGGATTAATTATTATATGTAATCCAGAGGCATTAGCAAGTATTATTCCTATTATATTAGGTATATGGATTGTAATTAATAGTGCTATTAAAATTCAATATTCATTTTATATTAAATCTGATACTAGTAAAAAATGGATAGCAACTTTAACAATGTCATTAATTACTTTAATATGTGGTATTGTATTATTATTTAATCCATTTAAAGCTGCTAGTTATGTTGCTCAAGCTGTAGGTCTATTTATAATTGTTTATGCAGTTATTGATTTAGTTGAAACATTCATGTTAAAAACTAAACAACCTAAAGTTCAAACTGCTGAAGTAGTAGTTGTAGACAATTCTGAAGTTAAATAGAATTGTCTTTTTTGATAAAATGTCGGTAAAACACTTGATTTTATATTTAAAATATTGTAAAATAATAATTGGTGATTTTAGATGTATACATTTGTAGATTTACAGAATAATGGTTTATCAAGTTATCAAATAAAAAAATTAATTAGTGAAGGAAAGTTATATAAAATAGAAAATGGACTATATTCAACTAAAAAAAATAATTCTTTACTTGAGATAGCTGCTACTTTATATTCAAAAGATATTATTACATTGAATAGTGCATTTTTTTATTACGGTTTAATTAAAAAAGAACCTGATATGATTTATTTAGCTTCTGTTCAGAAAGCTAGAAAAATTAAAAGAGATAACATTAAACAAATATTTATGAGCGATCATTTATTACATATTGGTGAAGTTAAAATGAAATATAAAAATATATCATTTAATACTTATTGTTTAGAAAGATTATTAATTGAATTAGTTAGAAATAAAACTGGTATTGATTCTACTATTTATGATCAAGTAATTAATAGTTATAAGAAGATAACTAAATTGTTAAATAAAAATAAATTAGATGAATATATATCTTATTTTAAGGATAACAAAATAAAATATAGAATTGATAAAGAAGTATTTGGTATATATGATGAATAAAAAAATCAGAAAATTAATTTCTGATTTTTATTTTGTCATATTTAATAAATCATCTTCTGATATTATTTCAATACCTAGTTCTTTAGCTTTTTTATTTTTAGTTGATGTTGAATTAATATCATTATTTATTAAATAATTAACATTATTTGATATTGCTTTTATAACTTTTCCACCATAATTTTCTATAAATTCAATTAATTCATCTCTATTATTAAAGTTATTAACACTTCCAGTAATTACAAATGTTAAATTATCTAATTTATTATTATCATTTTTGATATCTATAAATTCTACTTCTTTTAATATATTTTCAAATGATTTAATAAAATCAGGATTATTAAATGTTTCTATCCATTTATTAGCAATTATACTACCTAATCCATCTATATTATTTAAATCATCAAATGTTAAATTTCTAACTTTATTAATATCATTATTAAATTTTTTACAAATTAATTTTGCTCTTGAAAAACCTATCTCACTTATACCTAATGAATAAATAAAATTAGCTATTTTAACTTTTCTTGATTTTTCTATACTTTTAATCATATTATCATATGATTTAACACCAAATCCATCAAAGTTAATTATTTCATTTTTATATCTATCTAAGTGATATAAATCACTAAAGTCATTAACCATTCCTTCTTTAAATAGACGTGTTAATATTTGTTCAGATATACCATCTATATTCATAGCATTTCTACTTGTAAATAAATCTAGTTTTTTAATAAATTTAGCATGACAGAAATCATTAGGACAACTTAGGTATTTTACTCCATTATTATCTATTATCTCTGTTTCATGGTTACATACTGGACAAGTCTTAGGTATTTCTATATTATCTGTTTCTTCTATATCTTTAGCAATTTGAGGAATAATCATATTAGCTTTAAATACTTCTACAGTATCTCCTATACCTAGTTTTAATCTTTTCATTATTGAAATATTATGTACTGATGCTCGTGATACTATTGTTCCTTCTATTTCTATTGGATCAAATATAGCAACTGGATTAATTAAACCTGTTCTAGAAGCACTCCATTCTACATTTCTTAATATTGATTCTACTGTTTCATCTTTCCATTTGAATGCTATACCATTTCTTGGATATTTAGCTGTATAACCTAAACTTAATCCGTAAGCTACATCATCGAACATTAATACAAGTCCGTCTGATGGTATATCATATGAAGTTATTTTTTCTTTAAATGACATAACTGATTCATACATATTATCTTTATTTACTTTTATATGTTCAACTACTTCAAAGCCTTGTTTTTTTAACCAATCAAATCTTTCTATTACAGAATTTGGTAAGTTATTATCACTTGTGCTTATTAAAGCAAATATGATGCAATTAACATTTCTTTCTCTTGTAACTTTACTATCTAGTTGTCTTACTGAACCTGAACATAAATTTCTTGGATTTTTAAATTGACCTTCTTCTTCACTTAATCCACCATTCATTTTATCGAAGTCAGAATATTTTATTATAGCTTCTCCTCTTACTACTAATTCTCCTTTATAAGGAATAGTAAATGGTACATTTTTAAATTGTTTAACATTTTCTGTTACTACTTCTCCAATAATACCATTTCCTCTAGTAACACCTCTTATTAATTTACCATTATTATAAGTTAATACTATTGTTAAACCATCTAATTTCCATGATAAAACTCCTTCTTTATCACCAATAAAACTTGCTAAATCATCAATACTTTTTGTTTTAGATAAAGAAAGCATTGGTGAAGGGTGTTCATATTTTTCTAGTGATTGTGATATTTCTGATTCAACATTTACCGTAGGACTGTTAGAAAATATTGTATTTGTTTCTTCTTCTAATTTAACTAATTCATCATATAATTTATCATATTCATAATCTGTCATAATTGGATTACTATCTTGGTAATACATTTTTGATGCATAATTTAGTTTCTCAATTAGTTCTTTCATTCTCGTTATTTTTTCTTCCATAAGTATCCCTCATTTTCATTATTACTACTATATTAATTATATCATATTTTATATAAAAAAATGTTTAATTTTAAAATATATTATGTTATAATTTATTTGTAATGCTTCTGTGGCGGAACTGGTAGACGCGCACGACTCAAAATCGTGTGGCCTTTGGTCATAAGGGTTCGATTCCCTTCAGAAGCACCATAATAAAAATAATCGAACTAAATAATAGTTCGATTTTTTATTTCAAATTAATTAAAAAGATAACTTGTTTTAAAGTTATCTTAAACTTTTACATAAGGCAAAACCCTCTTTTTTTTCTTGTGTTGGTACAATATATAAACCAATTTGAGTTTTTGAACGGTTTGGAACAGGTAATCCAGTTATATAATTTTTCCATGGTGCCTTTGGGCCTATAACAGCAGTTATACCTTCTTTAGCCAATTCATTAATTTTTTCATTTACTTCTTCCATTGATTCAAAATTGGAATAAAATCTATTACCATTAGAATCATACATTTCTACATATTCTTCAGTTGCTGGTTCATAATTAAATCCAGAATAATGTAAAGTCTTACCAGTATGAATAACAGTAACACCATCGATTACTTCTTTCTTACCTTCCATAAAAGAAAAATCTTCTTGAAATTTTTTCATAAGTAACCTCCTATCTAAATAATTTGATTTGTTTAATTTTGACTTGTATAATAACACACCAAGTAGTCATTGTCAAGGTATGTTATATAATAAAATATTAAGAACATATCTTAAAGTTTTGTGTTATAATAGATTCTAATGAACTTGGGGGATATATATGGTAAAAAATGTTATATCAGTTATAGATGGTGAAGCGGGAAGCTGTGGAAAAGCTAAAGTAATAGGTGAGATTGCAACTCTTGAAAATATTAAATTAGGTGCCTCAGTAACTAATTGTATGCCTAATGCAGGTCATACTTTTGTTGATAAAAAAGGTAGAAAAACAGTATTTAGAAATATTCCAGTATCTATTGTTAATCCAAATACAGAACTTTTTATTGGACCAGGTTCTGCTATTGATATGGATGTATTTAAAGATGAATATGAAAGAGTTAAACACTATTTAAATGGAAGAAAAATATATGTACATGAAATGGTTCCTTTAATAGAAGAAAGACATATACAATTTGAAAAAGAAAATATTAAAAGTGGTTCAACTTTCAAAGGATGTGGAGCTGTTTCAAAAGATAAAGTAATGAGAGATAAGGAATTAAAATTTTTTAAAACATTTAAAGATGCTATATGTTGTTCTAATGAAGAATGGATGGAAAGATTATATAAACATTTAGATAATGAAAACGAATATGTAATGTTAGAAGGAGCACAAGGATGTGATTTAGATTTAAATCATAGTGGCAATTATCCTTATGTTACAAGTAGAAATGTAGGAACATCACAGTTACTTGCTGATTCAGGAATATCTCCTGAGCGATTATTACAAACTATTATGGTGATACGACCATTTCCAATTAGAATAAGTAATATTACTAAATCAGGAGATATTATATATACTGGTGCTTATGGAACAGGTCAAGAACTAACATGGACTGAAATAAATGTTTCAGCTCAATTTGGATGGTACCCTTATAAAGGAATGTTAAACGAGTTTAGAATTGAATATCATGAAGATGAATTTTTAGAGTATGTAAGAGAAGAAATATCAAGATGTCCAGAAATATATTTAAAACAAATATTTGGTGAAAAATATAAAGATGTAAATCCAAAAAATGTTACTTTAATACAAGCTTTAGAAATGGAAAGATTATATTATAAATCAATAGGTGAAAAAGAATATGAAAGTAATTATATTGAATTACCTTTAACAGAATCAAAAGATTTACCTACTAGTATTTATGATTTATCAGAACAAACTACCGTTACAAAGATGGAAAGAAGAGTATTTGATCTTGATATAGAAAAACTAAAAAATAACTGTAGAATAAATACTCCTTCAAGTTTATATCTAAATTTTTTTCAACATTTAAGTTATGCTCATAAAGGTTTAAAAGGAAATTATAAAGATATATGGTTTGATAAACCATTAAGAGTTTATTTAGATTGGCTTGAAAGTGAAACTGGTATTGATGTATCAACATTAGGTACTGGACCTAAAAATGGTGAAAATATAAAAATAAAGGAATTAATTAAACATTGATTTTATTAAAAAAATAATTTATACTAATTGTATATTTAACTGGAGGAATTATATGGAAGATTTTGAAGCATATAGAAGAGAATATAATGATTATGGTATAAGAGTTGATATATTTTTACCACCAGATCCTATAAAACCTTATCATATAAAAGAAAGTATTTTATCATTAAAAGAAGCTAAAGAGTTAAGAAAAAAAATAGATGCGAATACAAAAATGACTGGACCTTACAAATTAGATAATTTATATTTTGATTTATTTGATGATAAACCAAAAGAAAAAAAATTGAAAAAAAATAAGAACTTAGTTCTTATTTTTATTTATAATTTCTATCAGTTTTTTAGTACTAAAATTAGGTATATGATTTTTAGATAAAGCTATTCCTATATATCTAGAAGGAATTTTTTCTTTTATTTTTAATTCATATAATTCTTTATTCTTAATCTTATCTTTTATATATTCTTTAGTAGCATATCCAATACCTAAACCTATTTTAGTAAATTCAACAACTAAAGTATAACTAGCAAGTTCAATA
>JAEEGL011470247.1_pt1 | contig 21709 bp, 12 predicted proteins | sample 9134231 | NCBI WGS metagenome assembly JAEEGL01 (sample SAMN16246548, study PRJNA631951) | gut metagenome | biome: gut microbiome; feature: rumen; material: fiber-attached | host: Bos | place: Iran: Karaj | collected 2018-10
CGGATGCGAGGGACACGATGTCCTGCATCGTGCCGGCCGGGCTGAAACGGCTGGTGAACACGAAGCGGTCGTCGAGGGTGCCGGAGCGGTCGCCCTTCACCTCGTAGGGGGCGAGCGTCGGGTCATAGAATTTGCCGTCGGTCAGGGTCATGGCATCGCCGAGGTGATGGTAGTGGTGCATGTCCGGCTGGCCGATGACCTGCGCCACGAAGCCGATGTTCTCCACCTGGGCGTTGATGTTGAGCGTACCGTGCATGATCAGCTGGACATTGTCGGGGACCCCGTCAGGGACGTGGATGTCAGCATATTGCGTCTTTTGGTCGATGAGCGTCTGGTCACGCATCGGCTGGAACTCACGCCATACGTAGGCGAGGTCCTGGGTGGTGTTGAGCACGGAATTGGCCTGGATGTCGAAGTCGCCGGCATCGTACCAGCCGCCGACCGCCAGGCCGGGGATATGCTCCAGCGGCTTGTATTTGTCGTTGGTCTCGTCGCCCTGGAAGTAGCCGTCGTGCAGGCGGACGTTGGCCGGGGCCTGCAGGGCGTCGTCCATGTTGGCGCGGCCATGCCAGATCCGGTAGGCCTCATTGACCTCCATGTGGTCCATGTTGACCACGAGGGAGATGTCCATCGTCGGGTGCCCCTTGTCGCTGTAGACGCCCTTGTCAATCGGGAAAGCGTTGGTCACGACGCCTTGGTAGTCAATGCAATAGAGGCCCGGCTCGCGGACATCGGTGAAGTCCAGCTGCACGTAGTTGTAGCGGTGGTGATACTCGCCCCAGAACTTGGCCGGGATCTCCTTGGCCACGGTCTTGGAGCCGTCGGGATTGACCTTCAGCAGCTTCGCGGTCGCGGCCGGCGTGGCGTTCTTGTCAAGTTCGGTCACGGCCACCTTCTTCTGGGCGGGTGTGTAACCGACCTGGGAGAAGCCGATATTGGCAGGACGGATCCAGTCTTTGGAGATGCTCGGCTCCAGGAACCACTCGAGGACCTTGCCGGTCTTGCCGCCAGGCAGCAGGGAGCGGAGCACGAAGGTGCCGTTCTGCGCGAGATGGCGACCGTCGAAAATACTGATATCCAAGTCGGAAGATACGCTGACGCGGAGGGCGTCATCCTCCGGGGCCATCACGATCCGGCGGCCGGTGGACATGGGCAGCGCCACCAGGAAGTCACCCCGTCCGCGGTCATCGAAGGTGGATTCGCCGAAGTACTGCGGGATCTTCTCGGACACCGGGTGCACCTCGGTATCATGCATCGGATACTTGGGCAGGATGCGGGCCTGCCCGTCCACGAGGTAGTTGTGGCCGAAATACGACGCCGGGAAGAACTCGAGGTTCATGCCGGCCTTGCCCACCAGTTCGGCAGGAACGGGCTTGTCGAGCCAGATCTGCACCAGGACGCCGTCGCCCTTGGGCAGGACCTTGAGTTTGGGGGCGAAGCCATAATCCTCATAGGTCAGGTTCACCGCCACGCTGCTCTCGGCGCGGTCGATCTCGCGGGGGCTCACCACGCCGAAGATGTCCCACTGCTCGGGGGTGTTCATCAGGCGGACGCCTCCGCCCGTGGCGATACGCTCGCCACGCTGGATGATCTCCAGGCCGGCAAACTTCTCATCATAGAAGGAGCCGTTGTAGAGATTGTTGTACACGAGCACGTTCGTGCCGCGAGCCTCGAAATAGCCGAGGTCGTTGAGTTTCATGGTCTGGGCATTGGCACCCAGGGCCAGCGCAGCGGACAGCGCCGCTGCGGCGACAAAAGACAGTCCTTTCATACTAATACAGTTAATAATCAGTTCTTTTCGTCAAGGACCGGGAGGCGATGGGACAGCGCTCAAAGCGGGGGTATTGTGGGAATTTAAAAATTCACGGCAAGTTAACGAATAATCCGCTCTAAAGCAAGAGTCGGGGGAGAGAAAAAATATTTTTGGTTTTTTCATATATTTTTTTAGGAAACTATGTAATAAATTGAATTTTTATTATTAATTTGCGCCCGTAAGGATTAGTTCATTATATTATTTATTAATAAGAAACTTATTCCTGAAAATTTTTATTAACCAGTTATCTACAAAGGGGACATGAAACGGAGCCTGGCTCTCGTGAGCGCCATCCTGGCCCTGCTGTCCTGCAGCAAGGTCACCCTGGACCTGCCCGGTGAAGGGCCGGACTCCCCCACCGTTTTCAACCTGGAGCTCAGACATCCCGCCGGGACCAGCACCAAAGCCGTGAAGAAGGCCTGGTCCGAGCGGGATATCGTATATGTATTCTTCGAAGGCGACCAGGCCAACTACCTCAAAATGACCCGCACCGACTCCGGCTGGGACTACGAGCAGAAGCCCGGCAAGGTCCAGCTCGGGTCCGGCAGGCGACTGACCGCCATCTACCTTCCCTTCAACACGGACGAACCCGTCTACGACCGCGGGTGGAAGTTCCCGCAGTGCTTCGCCTACTACCTGGCCGCTGAAGCCATCCCTTACACCATTGAGGCCGACCCTCGTACTGACGCGCGCGTCGTGAACGTCTCCGCCACCCTGCGGACACCGGACGCAATCGTGCGGTTCCTGATCCCGGACGAGGCGCCCGTCTCTGGGAAATACTTCCTGATGGAGCCCGGCGTCACGCCCACTTCCTGCGGAGCCATCGTCCCCGGCGGGACGGTCGGACGGATTGACCTGCGCCAGGGCGACCCGATGCCGGCCATGGCCGTCCCCGGTGAGGGATACTATTTCTACGGCATTCTGGACGCCGCGAAGCGCGGCACGCCGCAGGATTACGACTTTTCCCTCGTGGAAACGGATCCCGTCACGGGATTCGCCGTAACCACATCCACCCAGTCCTTCCTTGGCAAAACACTCTACACAGAAGAGGAAGGCTTCCTCTGGGATGTTGGCGTCCGGTTCAAGACCGCCTTCGAAGCACCCATCCGATTCGTGGACCTCGGCCTGCCCTCCAGGCTGAAATGGGCCACCGGCAACGTCAAGGACGGCGGGATCACGGCTCCCAACGAGATCGGTACCTATTTCAGCTGGATGCGCGCCTCGTACGACCGGGACGGCACGGGCGGCACGGATACGGCGGCCGACCTGCTCGGCAATGACTGGCGCATGCCATCCCGAGAGGAGTTCCAGGAACTGCTCGACCTTTGCCGCTGGACCTGGACCACCGTGGGCGACCTGTCCGGCTGCCAGGTCACCGGTCCCAACGGCCTGTCCATCTTCCTGCCGGCCGCCGGACAGATCCTGGACGGCATGCACGGCAACGCCCACGAGAGCCTGTACTGGTCTTCGACGCCGGGTGAGCAAGGCACGGCCTACCACCTGCATGTCTCCAGCGATGAGATCATCACCCATCTCACCTATGGCACGGACGGTCTGCTCGTCCGTCCCGTCTATCTCCGGTAGGCGGCTCCCCGCTTGACGGATTATTGAAAGCAATTGAACCGCCGGGGCCCTGATGGTCCCGGCGGATTTGTTATTTTTGTGTCAACAAATCGGAACAAGCATGAAAAAATCCCTTCTTCTGCTGCTCGCCGCCCTCTGCCTGGGCTGCCTGTCAGCCTCCGCCCAGAACGTACAAACCCTGGAAGACTCCAAATACAGCCTCACCTCCGGCGACGTCACGATGACCATAGACGCCGCGCGCGGAGGAAAGATCGTCTCCTTCCGGCTCCAGGACAAGGAGGTGCTCTCCCAGACCCGCTTCCCGAACTCCTTCGGCAGTACTTTCTGGACCAGTCCGCAGGCTGAATGGAACTGGCCGCCGGTGGCCGAATACGACACCAAGCCTTTCGAGGCCTCCGTGCAGGAAGGTCGCCACGGGCTGACCGGCCAGAAGTCCGAGCGCTTCGGCTACCGCATCCGCAAGGCGTTCAGCACAGATCCCAGGGACGGTGCCTTCGTCATCGACTATACGATCATCAACGAATCCGGCGAGTCCCGCCAGGTGGCTCCCTGGGAGATCTCCCGCGTGCCGAACGGCGGTATGCTCTTCTTCGAGGCCAAGGAAGTCTCCGGCGCCAACAACATGGGTACGCTCCCCTTCGTATTCAAGAACCGCGGCGCCTGGTACATCGTGGATGAAGCCAAGGAGAACCGCAAGATCAACGCCGACGGCAAGGGCTGGCTCGGCTTCGTGAACAACGGACTGCTCTTCATCAAGAAATTCCAGGACCTGAAGCCTGCCGAGCCTGCTCCGGCCGAGGCCGAGATCCAGATCTATGTCAACACCGGCAAGACCTTCGTCGAAGTCGAGGAGCAGGGACCCTATACGACCCTGGAGCCTGGTGCCGAGCCTACCTGGACCGTCCGCTGGTATCTCCTTCCCTACGACGGGGCCGCCGCTCCCTCGAAAGCCCTGCTGAAGAAGGCCCGCAAGACCGTCAAATAAACTCCGCCTTTATGGAATCCATTCCCGACACGAACCGCGCGCCGGAGGCCGACGGGACCGTCCGCCTCTTCCCGGACGGCACCTACCGCTGGATCTGCGAAGTCAATATGTATAAGGATACCTTTATCATAGGCACCCTGCTGAAGGTGGCCGTCGGGGTCGTCGTCGGCATCTGGTTTGTGTTGGGCATCGTCGACGGATTCGAGAATTTCCTGCAGAACCTGACGGTGATGCTCATCTTCCTGGGCAGTGCCGTTGCACTCGTCCTGCTGAGCTACCTCATCATCGCCCTGGTCCGTGGCGGCAAATACAAGGCACTCTACGAGATGGATGAGAAGGGGATCGACTTCACCCAGCTTCCCAGGGAGGTCAGGAATCCCCAGGCGGTCGCCAACGCCAGGACGGTGGCGGACCTGGTGGGCGGCAAGCTGGGTTCCCTCACCAAAAGCGTCCTGGCCGACCAGACCAACAGCATCGAGACCTCGTTCGACAAGGTCCGCGCCATCCGGCCCTGCCCGAAAAAAAGCCTGATCCGGCTCAGCGCCCCGATGAGCAACAACCGGATTTACACCCGGGAGGACGACTATCAATTCGTCCTGGATTATATCCTTTTACACTGCCCCCAGGCCCGCCAGAAATAGTTTTTCACCATCTGGCAATCGTTTTTGACGATATGAAAGTCCATCCCACCGTCTACGGTGGGATTTTTCGTATCTTGAAGGTCAAATTGCATGCATATGAAATACTGTCCGAATTGTGGTGCACAGCTGCCGGACGAGGCCCGGTTCTGTGGTAGTTGCGGGGCAACCATCCCCGCAGCGGAAGCCCCCGTACAACAAGCTGATCCGCAGGCTCCCCCTGCACCTGACCCCCAACCCGAAGCCCCCGCATATCAGCCCCCGGCACCGGAGCAGCTCACCGGCGCGGTCCAGCTCTGCCAGGACGGCATGTACCGCTGGGTCTATGAAGTCAAGATGCTCAAGACGCCGGCCATCCTGGTCACGCTCTACAAGATCTTCGGCATCGTCATCGCGGCCGTCTGGCTGCTGATCTGCATCATGAGCGGATTCGACAACTTCCTTGAACTAACCAAATGGTTCCTGGTCATCCTGGCCGGTTTCGCCGTGCTGGTTGCCCTCGGCTACCTGATCGTCGCTGCCGTCTATGGAGGCAAATACTGCGTCCTCTTCGAGATGAACGAGGCTGGCTTGCGGCACATCCAGGTGCCCAGGCAGTACAAGAAGGCGCAGGTTCTCAGTTTCATCGCTGTCCTGGCCGGTGCCATCGCCGGCAACCCCACGGTCTCAGGCGCCGGCATCCTCGCCGCCAGCCGCAACAGCCTGGCGACCGAGTTCCCCAAGGTGCGCAGCATCAAGCCTATCCCGGCGCAGCACCTGATCAAAGTCAATTCCCCCTTCAGCAAGAACCAGGTCTTCGTTGACGAACAAGGCTACGATTTCGTGCTGAATTTCATCCGTTCCCATTGTCCCAAAGCCAATTAAGCCATGAAGTATTGTCCCAATTGCGGAGCCCAGCTCCCTGACAACGCCATGTTCTGCTCTGCCTGCGGCGCCCGCTTCGGCGCCCCCCAGCAGAATTACCAGCAACCCCAATACCAGCAGCCGCAATACCAGCAGCCCCAGAAGATGACCTATTGGGAGAAGGTCAAAGCCGCCCAGAAGAAGCAGAAGATCAAGTGGTGGATGTGGCCCATCATCGCCGTCGGCACCTACCTGCTGCTCCAGTTGTTCCCCATCAGTTAACCCTCGCTTCGTCGGAAAATGGAAAATCACAGCGACACACGCCTGCCCCTGGAATCCGTAGGATACGAGGGCAGTCGCGTCCGTCTCTGCCAGGACGGGAAATACCGCTGGACCTATGAGTTCAATATGCTGAAGAATCCCGCCATCATCCTGGTGGTGTACAAGCTTTTCGGCGTCCTGCTGAGCATCCCTTTCCTGATCAACGTGATCAGCCTCGCCTCCAAGGGCGAACTGCAGAAGGAATGGAACGACCGGCTCTGGAGCGGCAGCAACCCCAAGATCTGGCTGGTGCTGATCGCTGTCTTTGTCGTCATCATCCTGATCGCCTACCTGATCGTCGCCTGGACGTACGGCGGCAAGTACATCGTACACTTCACGATGGATGAGAAGGAGATCATCCACGAACAGGAAGCCGTCCAGTTTGACCGGGCGCGCAAACTCGCTTTCGTGACCTTCCTCGTCGGAATGTTCGCCAAGAAACCCGGCATGATGGGCCAGGGCATGCTCATCGCCTCCAAGAGCACGTCCACCTCCGATTTCGCCAACGTCCGGCGGATCAAGCCCCGCCGTCTGATGGAACTCATCAAGGTCAACAAACTGCTCGACCGCAACCAGGTCTATGTCCCGAAAGAGGACTTCGACTTCGTCCTGGATTTCATCCGTCAACACTGTCCCAAAGCCAAATAAGACATGAAGTACTGTCCCAACTGTGGAGCCCAGCTCTCTGACGACGCCATGTTCTGCCCTGCCTGCGGCGCCCGGTTCGGCGCGCCTCAGCAGCCCTATCAGCAGCAACCTTATCAGCAACAGCCCCAGTATCAGCAACAGCCCCAGTATCCGCAGCAGCCTCAGTATCCGCAGCAGGCCGCCCCTGTGAAGGGGAAAAAGCGGTCCTTCCTGGGCTGGGTGGTTCTGATTCTGATCGGCGTCGCCATGGTGGCGATGAAGATGGGCTGGTAGCTTTCACGTATATCATCAAACACCTCCAAACTATGGCATTCTGCACCCACTGCGGCGCCCAGCTTCCCGACGGCGCCAGATTCTGCACCAGCTGCGGCACACCGGTTGCCGCCGCACCCACCGTCAACCCGGCTCCCCAGCCGCAGGCGCCTGTCCAACAGGCCCCTCAGCCCCAGGCACCGCAATACAACCAGCCTGTCCAGCCCCGGCCCACGCCGCAACCAGCCGCAGAGCCCCCCAGGGGCATCGTGATCGATGCTCCCGCGGACGCGACGGTAACGATTTCCGATGGCGTCCCGCCGACGGAAGCTTCCACCAGCGCTCCCGCCGAAAAGGGCGAGTTTGTCGTCGCCAGCTGGTCTGCCCCCAAAAAGCAGACCCCGCAACCCCAGGCCCCCGCGGCACCGCAGCAACCGTCCTATCAGCAGCCTGCCCACCAGCAGCCCCCGCAGTATCAGCAGCCCTACCAGCAGCCACAGTATCCACAGCAACCGCAGTACCAACAGCCCTACCAGCAGCCGCAGTATCCACAGTACCCGCAGCAGCCGTACCAGCAGGCTCCGCAGTATCCCCGGCAGCAACCCTATCAGCAGGCTCCGCAGCAACCGGCTGCAAACGGCCCAATGACCTTCAAGCAAGCGCTCAACAAAAGCAAGAACGACGTCCTCGGCCGGTTCCAGAAGAAACCGGCCCAGCCAAATGCCGCGCCCGCAGTCAAGCCGAAGCGCAAATGGTATTTCTGGCTGATCGTCGCCCTCCTGGTCATCTGGATTATCTACTATCTTCTCAAAATCTTTGGTTAGACCATCATGCACCCCGGAACGACTCGTGTAGCCCAACGCGCGGCCTGGACGCTGTGTCTCCTGTTGCTGACCACAGCGGCCGGCGAGGCGCAGTCCGGCAATCGCACGAAGGAGGAGCAGAAGAGTTACTGGGTTCTGGACCATGTGGAGACCGTCAGGAGCCAGGACATCCCTTGCGTCATCGTCTCCGAGAACGGCACCGTTTACTCGCGCACGACCACCTGGAGCAAAATCGTGCCCAACGAACATGGCGCCTTGGTCAATTCAGTCCGTTCGACGGACAATTTCCTGGTCAATGAGTCCTGGTCCTCCCCGCCCGAACGCATCGAGTACGGAAAGGAGGGCACGATCTCTGTCGATTACGGTTTCAATTCCTCTCCGGGGTTGGATGAATACAACCACCGCTACGCACTCCGTTATCAGATAGCTCTCTCCTCGGTCGTATCCAACCCGGCCTTCGAAGCGCTCCGTTTCGTCTGGGACTCCAACAGTGAGTCCTTCACGCCGTTCGTCGAAGGCGCCACCTCCGAGCGCGGCACACTGAAGATGAACAGGACGCCCGCGGAGTCCCAGCTGCAGCTATATCTCTCCGACGAACCAAACTACCACCCGGATGGCAGCTGGCAGATGCTGGTCTATGTCTGGACCAGCATCTTCGACGACGCTAAATTCGGCGCGGACGACCCCTATAGCGACGACTACGGCAAGTACAAGTCCAATCTGGAGATCACCCGGCGCTACTGGTACCGCTTCGAAGGACCTGACCATAAAACGATTGAGGGAGATATTTCAGCCAATGGCCCCAAAGGCGATTTCAACGGGCTCCTCATTCCTCTGGCCATCCTGGGCCTGACGGCGGGCGCCGCCTTCATCGTGAGCCGGAAACGGCGGCCGAAGAATCTCGACCAGGCAGTCCTGCGAAAGACCACTCCGGATCCCGAGCCGAAGAAAGAGAAGAAGAAGAAGGACAATAAGAAGAAGAAAGATAACAAGAAGAAACCTGCGGAAAAAGAGCCGGAAGAAGAGCCATACCAGCCGCCCAGCACCTACCAGATCATCTTCTGGAAGGATTTCGAGGACGCGCTCGTACTGGACGATCCGCCTGTGGTCATAGGCGCCCGCGTCGAGGAGATCACGCCGGAAGGCGTTCACAAAGAGCGGCCCGATATGACCCGCAACATCTGGATCAGCGGCGAGGAGCACTGCGAGGTCACCGGGCAGAAGTTCGACGGCCGTTACATGACCGGCAAGGTGTCCGCCCTGCGCAACCCGGACAAGACATGTCCGGAAAAAGCCACGATACTCGTCAGTTTCAACGGTCCCAAGGGCCGCCTGCTTACCCATGTCCACTGCCTGGTCGAGGATGCCGCAGCCATCCTGGTCGAACCGCAGATCACCTTTGCCGCCGGAGAAGGCAAGACCCTTTTCATGGAGTTCCTGCTCTATGGCGCGGCCTCATCGCCGGAAGGGGTGGAGATCACACTGGACCAGAAGGGTTACGAGCATTTCTCGTCCGAGCTGGAGCAGGACGAGAAAGACCCGGACCTCTTCCGCATCCACCTCACCGAGCACGGCAAGGACGAAGACCTCCCCGGCACCGTGGAGGATTACCTCTGCCGCATCGAGGTAACGCCGCGCATGGGACGGCCACCGGTCGTGGAGACCTTCCACATCAACCGCATCCACCTGGGCCTCCGGGTCGAACTGCAGGCCCTCAAGGCCTTCGCCGTGGAGCTGGAGAGCACCTTCGACCACGACATCCTGCCGCCCCGCGGCTCCACGCGCCGTGTCAAGCCGGCCGAAAGCCGCATCGACATGCAGTTGGTCGTGGTGGACGAGGAGCACGAGAACAAGATCGGGCCCGTCAAGCCCGACAAAGGCCCCATCTTTACCTTTGAAGACGTACTGGAGGGCAGCACGCTCTTCACGAAGAACCCGCAAGCGGGTTATGTCCCCAGTTCCGGGGATTTCTACCTGTATGAGAATCTCTTCTTCCGGGACCCGGAAGGGAAGGATATCGGCTCTCCCTGCCAGACACTCGATTTCAAGTACGAATTCCGCGACTGGACGAAGGACGGGGTTTTCTGGGGCGTCATCCGGCCCACCGGAGGATTCCTGGTCTCGCCCAACCGCAGCCATGCCAAGGTCACGGTGCGGATGGAGTGGCACGGGCAGGAATTCAAGAAGGAATTCGTCGTCCCGGTCAACTCCCAGCCCTACCGCATCGTCGATGTGCCGCCGGGCGGCGATATCACCCGCGCTCTCGCCCGATATGAAGACGAAGACCTCCGGCGCATGGAGAACCTGGTCGATATCCGCCGCAAGATCGTCATCGACACGAACTTCCGCGGCCTGAGCCCGCTGTTCTACAAACTGTCCGTGATGATCGAAGGCCACGATGTGGCGTTCGGCTTCGACGACGCCGACTACAACGGCATCATGTCCATCTTCGACCGCTACTGCCAGGGGAAGATCGGATATGCCTTTGCCGTCAAGGAACTGGCCTCGACAGGCGACGAGGACCTCGACGCGGCCCTTTCCACCATCGCCGCGATGGACCGCTCCATCCCCGTCATCGTCCTGCGCATCGGACTGGGCATCGTGACGGCAGGAGCGTCGGAGGTCGTCCTGACCCCGCTCAGCGCCATCACGGAGTTGAAGGAGTACGTGGACAGTGGCGGCGACAGCGTATGGGGCGGATTCAAACAGGTCAGTGTCAAGATCATCGCCTGGGAAGCCGGCTTCGCCATCGCCGGCAAGGTCCTCAAGAGAGTCGCCAAAACCCAATTGGCTCAAAAGCTCAAGCAGAAGTGCGCTGAGAAACTCAAAGACCTCGGCAAGAAACTCGGTATCCTCGGCGAGAACGCCTCCAAAGCGCACGACGCCGCCAAGGCCAACCGGTCCCTGGCCGGCCGCAAGCCGTACAGCAGTGCGCCAAAGGCCGACCGGATCGCCGCCGGCGCGAGCAAGACCAAAAACATGGTCAAGACGGCTACGGAAATGGGTGACGACGCCATCAAGAATATGCGCAGCAAACCCCTCTCCTCGAAATCGATCTTTGCCGAGACCTGCGCCAAGGAAGCCCGCAAGGATGCGCAGAAAATTGTGGACAATTTCAAGAGCGTCATAAACAACCCCACGGCCACCAAGGAGGAGGTCCGCCGCGCCACCCTGGCCCTGCAGGGCAACAAGACCGCACAGAACCTCCTGCGCAGCCAGCCATCCGATATGCTCCGGGCCTCTTTCAACGCCGAGATGAGGAGCATTTACAAGGAGGTGGACGAGGTCGCCGTCAAGCGCCTGAAGGAGCGGCTCAAGGTCATGGGCGTTGAGAATCCCGAGATCCGCATCAGCAGCGCCACCGGCAACGCCGGGGACGACTTGCTGCAGGGCCGGAAAATTGCCGCCGACCGCGACGCCACCTTCCAGTTCAAGAACAAGAAGGGCAAGTGGGTGGACCTGAATGAAGAAGTGATGAAGGACGCCTACGGAGAAGCGTTCAACCAGACGCAATACAATTTCATCCCGACCGACCGGAAGGAGATGCTCAAGACCCTGACCAAGTCCGACCAGGCCCTGGTCAACGGAGCCTACGGCCTGGAATCGTACGGAGACGATCTCGGCCGCATCATCGACCCGACCCGGGCCACGGAAAAGCTTTTGGACGCCAACCGCGTCGCTGACGCTTATGTGTACAAATGCAAGGAATGGCTGAAGCAGGGCGCCGAAGCAAAAGCCCAGGCCGAGAGACTGCTGGAGCAGGGGTTCCGCGACGAGGCTATGCACATCATCGGTTATGGTGATGCGCTCATCGAGGAAGGTATGCGCCAGAACGTCAAACAGTTCAAACGCATCCTGGTCCCGCGCATAGAAGCCGCCGCCGCAAAGGGCGTCGCAAAAGACTATACCCAGCTGATGGCCAAGATGCGCGTGCTTGAGAGCATGGGCACGCCGCCGCCCGCCGGAGCGATCTCCATTACCCTCGAAGAAGCCCGCGTCACCCTGGAGACACAGTTCGGGACCACCATAGAAAAAGTCATTGAAGAGTGCGGCCAGGCTGTCCGCGATGTCAATGCAGTATTATAGCCACGTATTTTGACACTTAATCCCGGGCATCCATGCGCAAACCCATCTTACTCTCCCTTCTGAGCCTGTTCGTCCTAGGCGGACAGGTATGCCTCGCAGACGGCTACTGGGTCCTGCAGGACTCCTCCGTCAGTTCCAGCCAGACCCAGAAGAGCAAGAAACTCCAGTGGAAAGTCAAGCCCAACAGTGCCACGCTCAAGGACAACGGGATCTGCTTCACCTGGGACACCCCGCCCAAGCAGATCCGTCTCGGCGAAGAGGAGGACCTGACCTTCCGTATCGAGGTCCTCTCCGGGGATGGGTCACAACGGATCGGGGAATCGAACCCCAACCTGGAAGCCTTTGCCCCGAGCGCCACCGTCACGGTCACGGCCGTGTACACCGGGCAGGCCGAATCCTATTTCTTTGAAGAGACCGGGCAGCACAGCGCCCAGGTCCACACCTGGACTTCCCAGGGCACGCACGTCACCGCCACCCTGCGCCGTCCCCCGGACCAGGACATGCACATGGACATCTTCTCCCCGGACCGGACTTCCCGCCTCTATATCACCGTTAAGGTGCGGCTCATCAGTCTCGGCGGACCTGATGTCAACAGCCCGGGCTGGCACTCCTTCGTTTGGGAGTCCATCGCCACCCAAACCTATGTTTACAAATTCATCGGCGACGACCCGGTGTACAACTACGAGACCGACGCGACGGACGAGCCCGGCGAATTCGGAGAGAAGAAGATTCCGCCCGTCATCTTCTGGGGGCCCCTGGCCGTCGGCGGCGTCGGCGTCGCCGTCAGCCGGATAGCCAGGAACCGGAAAAAGAAGAAAAAAGAAGAGGAAGACGGAGATGACGGGGACGAACAGGAAGGCCCCAGCTCTTTCCAGATGATCCTCTACAAGGAATTCGGCGACACGCTCCGCACGGGCGACGAGCCCCGGGTCGTGGGCGCCCGGATCGAAGAGATCAAGCCCGGCGGGGAGAAAATCCCGCGGGCCGACCTGACCCGCACCATCCACATCATCGAGGGCAACAACATCCAGTTGCTCTCCACCGGCTTTGACGGCAAATATTTCTGCGGAAGCATCCGGGTACCGGATCCGGACACCGCCCATATCCCCAGCAAGGGCTCCGTCATCTTCTCCTTCGAAGGCCCCTCCGGGATGATGCGCAACGAAGTGGTTTTCAAGATTGAAGACAAGCTCAGGATCCTCTTCTGCCAGGACAACGTCACGTACGTGGCCGGCAAGCGGAGCTCGGAGACCATCTACTTCTACGTCCAGGGCCTCTCGGAAAACGCGAAGGTCGAAGCCTCGCTCGAGAACGACAAGAAGCAGACCTTCTCCCTGTCCAAGGTCCGTCCGGACAAAGAGGGCTCCTACAGCGTCGATCTCGCCGACTGCCTCCCGGACGATGCGGTCAAGGAAAAGATGGCCGGCGACGTGGACAACTGCTACCTGGTCGTCAAGGCCAGCGAGCCCGTCAGGGACGGCGTGCGCGAGGTCAAGGAGCGTCTGAGCGTCCACCGCTTCTACGAGGGCCTGCGCTTGCAGGTCGGCCACCTCAAGGCTTACCCGGTCGTCAAGGGCACGGAGAGCATCACCATGACGGAGCAGCAGCCTCAGGACTACGAGCACCCGCTCGCCATCGCCCACACGCGCCTGGAGCTCACGCTCTTCGCCTGGGACGAGAAGTCCAACAAGATCGGCAGCCCCGCTCCCGACAGCATGGAAGTCACTTTCGAGGACATCCCCGAGTCGCTGGAGTGGTTCGGCAAGCGCAAGGACGAGCCCATTCATGATCCGGTGGCCAGCCTGGGCTTCCAGTTGCAGGATTTCGCCGTGGACTGCCGACCTGTCATCGAAGGCATCCGCACCCGTACCTACATCTACGAAGTCATCCCGTCCGCCATCATGGTGCCCCCCAACCGCTGCAAGGCCGCCATCAAAGCCACGGCCACGTACCGCGGCCGCACTTTCGAGGCGCAGCAGACTTCGATGGTCCTCTCCATGCCGGTGCGCGTCCCCTCCGACATGGCGGAACTCCACAAGATGCAGAAATTCGACGAGCAGGTCCGCGAGAAGTTTACGCACATGCGCAACGTGCTGGTATCCAGGCCGCAGGCTCCCGAACTGGCCGCCCTGATCTACAAGTGCGACATCATGCTCCAGTCGTTCGACGAACGCTTCGGCTTCTACATGCCGGAGTTCTATAACGCCAAGAAACTGTTCCTGAAGCTGATGACCGGCGAGGTCGGCCCGCTGTACGTCGCCGAGAGCGCCTACGTCTGGGAAGAGGTGTACTTCGGAGACGGATTCGACATGTGCATGGCCGCGATGGCCGAGCGGGAGCCCAAGACCCTGATGGGCCGCCTGCTGCTCGGCATCGTCACGCTCGGCTACTCGGAAGTGCTCTACTACACCCCGAAGCGATTCCTGCTGGAGTGCCAGAAAGCCTCCGAGAACGAAAGCAACACCTTTTTTGACAACTTCTACGTGGGCGCCAAGTTCGCCACGATTGAGATCCTCGAGGCGGCGCTCATGAAGAAAGGCATGGAGTGGGGCCTCAACAAGCTCTCCACCACCCAGTTCGGCCAGGCGCTCGCCGAGACGGCCGACCTTGTCAAGAATGACCTGAAAGGCATCGAGCAGACCTTGTGCAACAACTACTCCTCCATCGCCTACGTCAGCCGGCTCGCCCACAACGCGAACAAGGTTCTCCAGTGGAAGATCGACTTCCGCAAACTCGGCAAGAAGAAAATGCAGGCCGGCAAGGAACTGCTGGAGAAATCCCCGGCCATGCAGGAACTTCGCGACCTGGCCAAGGAAGCCCAGGCCCTGGGCGAGCAGAAAGTCAAGCAGTTCATCCGGGCCTGCAACGATCCCAATATCTCCGAAGAGGAGCTCAAGGCCCTGGTGCTCTCCATCCAGTGCGACCGCTGGGCCAAGAACTACCTCAACTCCTCCAAGGTCATCGATAAATACCGCTTCCGCTTTACCACGGAGAACACGATCCTCAACTCCCGTGTCAAGGATGCGCTCAAGAAAAAGCTGGCCAAGGACTTCAACTGCTCCGAAGCCGAGATTACCTTCTTCGAGGCCACCGGCAACACGGCGAAGGTCAACGCCTGCAACTGCAAGAAAGTGGGCATGGATCACGACTACACCATCCGGGTGCGGGGCAAGGACCTGCCTGAGGAAGTGGCCGGCCGCTACTGGAACGACGAATACTGCTACCAGGCCACCGGCAGCAAGAACTTCTCGCCCTGGGACGCGGGAAAACTGGGCGAACAGGCCGAACAGACCGCCGTCTCGTTCGACGGGCCCGAATCCTTCCGGACGGACGTCAACAAGGTCATCGATCCCAAGGCATCGGCCGGTGTGAAGTTCGACGACGCCCAGCTGGTCCAGGACGTGCAGACCTACAAGGTCGAGGAGCCGCTCAGGAAATTTGAAGAATTCATGAAGAAGGCTGCGGCAGAGACGGATCCCGCCTGGGCGAAAACCTACCGGAAGGAAGCGCTGCACAACCTGCGCGAAGCCGGCCGGCAGATTCCCAAGGGCATGGACCGCACGATGGAGGAAAAAATCAAGCTGCTGGATCAGATGGGGCTCGGCGACAAGATCGACCCTTCCAAGCTCAGGGCGGCCAAGGAACTGCGCGGGCGCGTCGAAGAGATGCTCGCGAGCACCGGCGAGGGCGACAGCCAGGCCCTGATTGAATTCTACGCCTCCTACAAGGCCGAGGGCAAGTCCCTCGCCGACGAGAGCCGCCAGGCCTTCTCGCTCATCACCGAGGTGGACTCGCTGATCGGCAACGGACCCAGCCTGCCGGACAACGTAGACTGGAAGACGGCGCTGACACTGAAAAACGTGGGAGAAGATGCCATAAACGGCGAAAAAGACATTTGGTAATTGACACACAATCCGCCTATGAGACGACCGCTTCATCTTGTTTTACTCACCTTGTTGGTCCTGTGGTCCGGCAGCAGCCTGATGGCCCAGGACGACCAGGATGACGATCTGTACTGGGTCCTGGACCGGGTTGAGACCTCCCGGAGCGAGAACATTCCCTATTTCTCGCAGTCCGAGAACTCCCTCACGTACCGCAGGACACACGGCGGCTATGTCGAAGGCGACAGGGTTTCTTCAAATTATGTCAAGAAGACAGCTGAAGTGACAATCTCTGCAAGTTGGAACGTGCCCAACCGGATTCCCTACCTGCAGGAAGACAAAGTGCGGGTCGGCTGGTCATTGACCTCTTCTCCCAAACTCGAACACGATTTAGATGTTATCCTGATGGATATTCCTACCCCCTGGGAGATGAGCGCGACGATCTATACCCAAAAAGGGGTGGACCGCAGCGATTTTGTCTATGAACCGACCTGGGAATTCGAGCCGGCGCGGGCCACTCCCTGTTATGGTAACCTTTCCGGCACTTTCGATACCTTCCACTCCACGCCGGATAACGGGTACATGAAGTATTTCCTTCCGGACGGGTCCTGGACCATGATCATCAACGTCCACGTCCATGTCAGCAGCGACAACTATTTCGGTTCGACCGACCCGATGTCCGGCGCGCGGTACAAGAATTACTACTCGGTCACCACCCGCTATTACTATCGTTTCCATGGCCAGGCCTTCGTCGAAGAAGAGAATATCAAGCCCGCTTCGAAAGATCCCGGCGAAGACAACGGGAGCGACATCCCGTGGGAAATCTTCTTGATTCCGCCCGGCGCATACGTGGGCTGGCGGGTCATCAAGAACCGGAATAAAAAGAAGAAAAAGGAGGAGGAAGAGGAAGAATCCGAAAAGCCGGATGACGAAGAAGAGGAGGAGGAAGAAGAAGAGCGCGTCAGCACCTACCGGATGATCATCTGGAAGGATTTCGATGATACGCTGGTGCTGGACGATCCGCCGGTCAAGGTCGGCGCCCGCGTCGAGGAGATCACCCCGGACGGGGATCCCATCGACCGCCCGGACCTCGCGAGACTGATCACCATCTCCGGGACCATCAACGCCAAGGTGCACAGCCAGAAGATGGAAGGCATCTATATGATGGGCATGGTCACGGCCGAGCGTGAAGCGGACGGCAGCTGCCCGGACATGGCCCAGGTCACCTTCGCCCTGAACGGCCCTGCCGGGCGCTTCCTCAACCGCATCGAGTTCAAGGTGGACGACGCAGCTTCCATCCTCGTGGAGCCTTCCATCACCTTCGCCGCCGGGCAGGGCAAGACCCTATTCACAGAGTTCTACCTTTACGGCGCCGCCGAGTCGCCCGAAGGGCTTGAAGTCACGCTCGAAGAAGCGGGATACCAGCACTTTTCGGCAGAGTTGGAGCAGAGCGACCAGAATCCGGACTTCTTCCGCATCAACCTGACCGAATTCGGCGACGACAAGGCGCCTGCCGGCACGCTGGAGAAATACATCTGTACCATCCGGGTCACGCCGCGCCGCAACCGTCCCGAAGTCACCGAAACCTTCATCATCAACCGCATCCACCTGGGCTTCCGGGTCGAACTCAAGGCACTCAAGGGTTACCTCGTGGAGCTGGAGAGCACGCCCGATCACGACATCCTGCCGCCACGCGGCTCCAGACGCCGCAAGAAACCGGCGGAGAGCCGCATCGATATGATGCTGGTCACCGTGGATGATCTCGACGGCGACAAGATCGGTCCCGTGCCGCCGTCCAAGCTCGACAAGGCGCCGGAATTCAAGTTTGAGGACGACTTCACGAACAGCACACTCTTCGTAGACAAGGCTCCGGGCGCTCATTATGCCCCCTCGGCGGGCGATTTTGTCAAATACGACGATATGTTCTTCCGCGATCCCACCGGCGAGAACGTCCAATCCCCCTGCGACCTGCTAAAATTCAAATATGAATTCGTGGGCATGATGCCGGACGGCAGTTTCTATGGCGTCATCCGGCTGACGAAGGGTTTCCTGGTACCGCCCAACCGCAGCCATGCCAAGGTCACGGTCACGGTGACCTGGCACGGCCAGGAATTCAAGGAAGAACTCGTCGTTCCGCTCAATTCCCAGCCTTACCGCGATGTGGAGATCCCGCCGGGAAGCGATCCCATCCGGGCCTACAACCAATACCTGGATGAAGACCTCAAACGTAAGGGACAGCTCATTGATCTCCAGCGCAAGATTGTGCTTGACAAACGCTTCTCAGAACTCCGGCCGTTGTTCTACAAGATTACCGTCATGCTCGAGGGCCACAACGAAGTCTTCGGCTACGACGATGCGGACTACGAGAATATCATGCAGATATTCAAGAAGTTCGCGAGCGGTGAGATCGGCACCTATTTTGCGGTCAAGCAGACCGTCTCGCCGGATGACGAGGATTTCGACGCCGCCGTCGCCACCATCGCCGCGATGGACAAGTCCATTCCCGTCATTATCTGCCGTATCGGCTTGGGCATCGTGACTGGCGGCGCTTCCGAAATCATCCTGACTCCCATCAGCGCCCTGGCGGAGATGAAGGAGTACGTGGACAAGGGTGGTGACAGCGTATGGGGCGGTTTCGCCCAGATCAGCATCAAACTGATTGCGATGGAACTGATTTTTGCGGGCGTCGGCAAGGGCTTCAGCAAGATCAAGCAATGGCGGGCCGACCGGGCCGCCAAACTCAAAGATCTGGCAGCGAAGACCAAAAAGATTACAGACAGTTCCAAAAAAGCCCTGGAGACGACCCGGGTCAACAGAATCCTCGGCAACCGCCCGTCGTACAGTAGCGCCCCCCGGGCCGACAAAGTCGGCAACGCGGCCAAGAAGGTCAAGGAGTCGCTCAAGAACGCCAAGGACATGGCGGACGACGCCACCAACAGCATCAGGAAACTTGCGGATTCTGCAGACGATGTCGTCGGCGGCACCGGAAAGAAGGTCAAGTCCCTCATCACGCCCGAGATGCGGAAGCGGAGCGCCCAACTCGCCCGCGAGGACGGACAGAAGATCGTGGACGAGTTCAAGCGCGTGATGAACAATCCCACGGCCACCAAGGAGGAGATGCGCAAGGCCACCCTCGCCCTGCAAGGCAACAAAAACGCGCAGAACATCCTGCGCACCCATCCATCCGACATGCTCCGGGCTAATTATAACGCCCAGATGAAGCAGATCTACAACGAACTGGACCCGCAGGTCATCAAGCGGCTGCAACAGAAGATCAAGGTAAAAGGCTACCTTGTGGAGAACCCGGAGATCCGGGTCTTCAAAGGTGCCACCGGCAATGACGCCAAAGCGCTTGAATGGGGAAAGAAGATCGGCGCTGACCGCGACGTCACCTACCAGATCAAGGCCAGGGACGGCAAATGGTATGACATCGGGGAGGAGCTTATGGAAGAGGCCTACAGCGAAGCATTCAACGAGATGCAATACAAGTTCATCCCCACCGACAAGATCCAGCGTCTCAAGACCATCATCAAGGCCGACCAGGCTGTGGTGCACGGGAAATTCGGCCTGGAGTCCTACGGCGATGACCTCGCCCGCATCATCGACCCGACGCGGCAGACGGAGAAACTCGTCGATGCCAACCGCATCGCCGATACCTATCTCTACAAATGCAAGCTGTGGCTGGAACGGGGAGCAAAAGCGCACGAGACGGCCGAACAGCTGATCAAATACGGCTACATGGATGAAGCCCTCCACGTACTGGGCTACGGCGAGGCCCTGATCGAAGAAGGTGTCCGGCAGAACGTCAAGCAATTCAACCGAATCCTCGTCCCCCGTATCGAAGCTGCGGTCGCAAAAGGCGCCAAACTGGATTTTACCAAACTGATGGCCAAACTCCGTATCCTTGAGGGCCTCGGCAACCCGCCGCCCAAGGGCGTCCCCTCCGTCACGCTGGAGCAAGCCCGCACCATCCTCGAGACCCGGTTCGGCACCACCATCGAACATGTCGTCGAAGAGTGTGCCCAGGCCGTGAAGGACGTAAATGCCACACTATAGATAAAACGGTATTCAATTTGTATATATTATAATATTTGACTTAATAACACTGAAATGAAAAGAATTGCATTACTCCTTGCCGGCCTGCTGCTCTGCAGCACGGCCCTGCTGGCCCAGCGTCCCGCCAGGGAGACCTTTACCGGTCGCGTCTCCTGCGCTATGGGCAGTGAATCCTCGGCACCCGTCTCTTTCACCGTGGACAACACCACGGGAGATTTCTCTTTCACATCCAAAGGCAACGGCGGACGCGTGAGCGGTTTTACCTGGAAAGGCAAGATGCCTTCCGTCAAGAGCCAGAATCTTGCTGCGAACGGCGCTGTATGGACTTTCCAACTCACCGAATGGTCTGATTTCACTGTAGGAACCCGGGAGAAAGACCGAGCCACTGGCAAAATGGTCGACACAACAACCCGTCTCAAGAAGGTCCAACGTAGCGGCAATACCACCGCGCCCGGCTTTGGAACCAGCGACGGCAATAGCATCACCCTGAATATCCGGATTCCGTACCAAATCAGCAGCCAAAACGAAGCCGTCCCGATCACGTTCACCGTCACCCTGGATGTCTCGAAAGGTTATAAGGGCCCCATCAGTTCGGCTCCCAGTTCGACCGGCGGCAACACCTTACGCATGCCCACAGGCACAAATGATCCCGTCCACATCAATTATGAGAACGGCATTTCCCTCGGTACGGTCGCCGGAGGCGGCAGCGGCGGAGGCAGCAGCGCCCGCGCCCGCGCCACTGTGAACGGCGTCTCGTTCAACGTGGCTCCCGGCTACACCGCCAAGAGACAGGAGAATCTGGGCGGCGGCGAGAGCATCCGGATCACGCGGGACGGCTCAAACGATTTCCTGTATGCGGAAGTCCAGAAAGAGGGCCTGTCCAATCTCCGCAACCTCAAATCCGACCAGGTTGCCGATCTGCTGGCCGTCCGGGTGCAATACCTGAACACCGTGATGCCGGGCGTGCGGTTGAGCGAAGACCCGAAGGTTTACTTTGATGACAATTCGGACGGCTACTACCACCAGCACGCCTACTCCTACGGAAAGGGGAAGGATTCCCAGGGCCGGAATGTCCAGGTATACTGCGAGGCTACGAGCGTCAACAACAAGATGATCACCGCCGGTTATGCCGTCGCGGCCAGCCAGGGCGAGCTCAACGCGCTCACGGACATCTACGCCGACGTCGTCAACGCCGCCGCCGGGAAATAGCCATGAGGAAATTCCTGATTATCACCGCGCTGGTCCTGTGTCTGCCCACGACCCTCCCGGCCCTCGCCCAGATCAAGCCGGGAGGCAAATGGGTCATGCACGATATTAAAATCATCAACAAGTCCAGTAATCCGAATTACACCTACACCCCCACATCGGTCTCGTACAAAAACGCGAGGACCTATTCCTTTATTGCCAACCGCAAAGGCGAAGACGGCAAGGTGCACACCATTTCGGATGTCGCGACCGTCTCCCTGTCGTGGGGAGCCCCTCCTCCCATCATCAAATCCACCGAAGAAGGGAAACTCCAGATCAGCTATGAACTGGAGACAGCGCCTGCCCTGTACGAAGACGAGGTTTACCGGCGCATGAGGCCGGCTCCCTCTTACGACCTCGACATAAAACTGATCCTCACGCGTGTGGACGGCAAATTGGGTTTCCAGAATCCGGAGTGGAGATACATGCCCAAATTGCCCGCCTGGGGGTCCGCATCCGGCCAGATTCCCCTGCTTTATTCGGGAGAAGAGTTTAGTTTCTACGGTATCGACGTGACGGACGGGAAGTGGCAG
>JAEEGL014387931.1_pt1 | contig 21709 bp, 19 predicted proteins | sample 9134231 | NCBI WGS metagenome assembly JAEEGL01 (sample SAMN16246548, study PRJNA631951) | gut metagenome | biome: gut microbiome; feature: rumen; material: fiber-attached | host: Bos | place: Iran: Karaj | collected 2018-10
CTCCTGCGATATACACTACTGTCCGAGATAATTAATTATTTAACAATACAAATTTAAAAATATTTTTAACATACTTTAGCCTCTCCTAAAGATTAGGAGAGGCAGATGTTTCAATATGTTTACATATTAGAAACATCAGTGAGGTTTGAAAATTTGTTCTCCCTCTCCTGTGATGTAGGAGAGGGTTGGGGTGAGGTTACAGATATTTTTCTAATTCTAAAATTACACCATCAAGATTATCATCAATATCATTATTCCAAAATCTAATTACTTTATAACCTAAATTTTCCAAAAATTGAGTTCTTTCATTATCATATTCTATATTCTTATTGAAATTATGTTGTCCACCATCCAATTCTATTATTATTTTCTTTTTTATACAAACAAAATCAACAATATATTTTCCTATTGGATATTGTCTACGAAATTTCAGATTTGAAAATTGTCTATTTCGTAGCAAATTCCATAAGAGTTCTTCTTGTTTGGTAGATTGTTTTCTTAAATTTCTCGCTAAAATATATTTTTTATCCATAAGCATAATATACCACTTTCATACCTCACCTGCAAAACGTATGCATTTGAATAAATCAAATGCAGTTTTGCTTTCCTCTCCTATTCTTTAGGAGAGGATAAAATATTGTTGATATTATGCATAGTGGGCAAGTTTGCTCACCTTACGTATTTTGGAGTGGATAAACTCTCCCTCTCCTGCGATATACACTACTGTCCGAGATAATTAATTATTTAACAATACAAATTTAAAAATATTTTTAACATACTTTAGCCTCTCCTAAAGATTAGGAGAGGCAGATGTTTCAATATGTTTCCATATTTGAAACATCAGTGAGGTATGAAATTTTGTAAAGTAGTTCTACCTCACCTGCGGTTCTATGCATTTGAACAAGTTCAAAATGCAGAACCGCTTCCTCTCCTGGTCTACATGAGAGGAATTTGAGTCCGGACAACTTTATTTTAGAGCAAAAGTAATATTATTACTTGCTATGCTCTTTTTTAAAAAATTTTATCTCGGACAGTAATGCGCAGGTAGAGGTTTTTAGTACGCAGGTCGTGTTGTAAAATAGGACAAAGACTGTCATTGCGAGCGGTAGCGAAGCAATCCAATTGTACAAATACCCTGAGGATAAACCGCAGGGTATGTTATAGAGATAAATGTTGTTATCTTTGCGGGTAAATTACCCGCATGTATTGATTTATTTTGTCGGGTTGAATTTGTTTGTTTTTGGTGCAAACGTTCCTTTTGGCACACTACATTCTACGTATTATTTTTTCCCAAACCATATAATTTTTAAGTTTTCTTTTATTTTTTTAAATCTAGCAACATCTGAATATGTAATTGCAAAGAGACTCTTTCCCTCTGTATAATGAGGGTTATTTAAAAATGTAGTTTTAAATTCTAAATCTTTATCAAAATCTACTGAAGAACTTTTTTTACTTTCTATTTCTTCAATATACTTATCTAATTTAGCTTTAAAGTCAGTTTTCCCTTCGACATACATAATTTTTTTACGAATGATACGACTCTTTAACATTAAAATTGCCATTATATTTTTATATACCGCTTCTTTTTCTTCATCCGAAGATTCTTCTGTTATTAATTTTTCTAAATCAAGAACTGCTTCTTTAGTTAACTTACCAAGTGCATCTCTGTTTTCACTGTTAAAATCTCCGTTGATATTTCTAATCATATCCGTAAAATTAGTAATATATTCTTTTGTTAAATTTGAAACTTGTCCGAAAACTGCAATTTTTCCATATTCAATTATTTTATTAAGTGCTTCGGCTGCTTTAGATTCCAGATTACCAATATTCAACAACGGATCCACCTTTTCAGGGTTTATCATAACTTCAAAACCTAAAATGGGCAAGACTTCAACTTTTTTGCTTTCTAACTCTGTTTCAAGATCTTTTCCTGTTAATTGTTTTTTTTCTACTTTTGTTTTTATCTCCTTTAAAGCTATTATTAATTTATTTAAATTTTCTTGATCTTTATTTAATTGTTGTTCTAAGATCTTTGTTTGGTTTACAAAAAAGTTAATATCTATAATTGCCTCACGTATTTCATCTGGAGCATTTATCTCGTTCGCGACTCTTGTTTCTGTTTGCCTATGACCTGATTCATCCATAACATCAGTTTTAACTTCCTTTTGTTTAATGTATGGGGCTACTACTTCTTTATATTCTTTTGATTTCTCTTTTAAGTTTTTCATTAGAGTTGATATGTTTTGTTGGTTCAACTTTTTAAGTATAGCTTCCGCGTCTTTTATCGCGTTATCAACCGATTGTATATCTTTTTGGTGTGCATCTTCTGCTTTTACTTTTTCTTCTACTTTTTTATTTTTGTCAACTTTTACCTTAGCTGCTTCTTCAGTTTTTTTTGCTTCATTAACAATCTGCTCTGCTGCACCTACTTCAAGTCTTGCTTTTTCTTCTAAGCCCTTTGCTGAATCTGCAGCTTGTCTATCTGCTTCAGTTGCATTCGGAGCAGCTGCTTTCTGTTGAGCTTCTTGGGCTTCTCTTTGTCTTTCTTCTAATGTCTTTTGGGTAGCAGCTAATCCAGCTTCAGCACTGGCAGTTTCACCTTCTCTTTTTTTAAGCTCAACTTGTGCTTGTGCTGTTGCATATTCTGCATTCTTAACTGCCTGAGATTTTTCTTCTTTAGGTTGTATTTGCTGTTCTGATTCTGTAGGCTCATTTTCCGGTTTTTCTTCCGGTTTTGCAGGATTAGATTTACCTTTAACTTGAGACATAACGTTTCCTCTTAAGCTGTTTTTTTTATTTACTATAGCAACGTAGCCTACTACTGGTATAGATTTTTGGTCTTTTGGGTCAGTTTTTTCCCAAGTTTCTAATCTAATAATACTTTCAAGTATCTCTTTTGTTCTGGTATCACTTGTAGGTGTATCAGTGTACTTAATTACATTCTCCAACAATTCTCTGAAAGCTTTATCTATTCCATCTTTTGATAAGCGGGTTCTTCCTTCTAAATTGCCTTCATCTTTTACCATTCCATTTATTAATCCTATTAAATCAGGTTTTTTGCTTTCGTATATTTTCTTTGCTAATTCTTTATTTGCTTCTTTATCATCTGTAAAAGCTTTATTAATATCGACTGCAAAGCCAGGATTAATTCTTAAGCGTTCTTGTCGTTCGTTTGAATCCCATCCGTTTATCTTTTGTAAAATTTCATCTACATCAACTTCCTGTCCTTCGCCATTATTATTTCCGGCGATATCAGCACCATCAGTATCCGGATTTTCAGATTGATCTACTTCACTCGGCTGTTCTACTCCGCTCGGCTTTTCACCTCCCTGAGGTTTTGCCGCAGGAGCAGCTTTTGGAGCTTCTTCTGGTTTTGCTGTTTCTTCAGGTTTTGCTGCTTCATTGGGTTTTGCTTCACCCTTTTTGTCATCAGCTTTATCAGCAGCCACTTCGGTACCGAAATAAAGTTGATTGAAGAATTTATCCTGACCTAACAATTTGAAACTGCCGTGGGAATTTATTGCATCTTCTATTTCTTTTTTATTATTTTCATTTGTCATTGATTTTAATATATTTGCAAACATTTCTGCATATTTATTTACGGCAGCTTTCTTTGCTTCAGATGCATTATTTCTTTCAGCAAGTCTTGTAACAAAATCTTTTAAGATTAAGAGGGCATTTTTAACCGTATTAGTACTTGCTATATTTGCTTTTATTAATTCTTCGGCAAACTTTTCAGCTTCCAAAGTTAATTTGCCATCCTTTATATTATTTTTAATATATTCACTTATTGTATGAGCAGGCTCATAGATAGCTGTTCCGTTGAGCTTTTTCTCAGCAAGATTATTAAGAGCTACTTTTAACGCATCTTCTCTTTGTTCCTCAGGTAAAGCCGGTTCATTGCTGTCTAATGCCTTTTTGATTTCATTCAATACATCAGTTACGCTTTTCTTATTTTCTTCAGGCTTAAAATCTTTTATTATTGAAAGAACTTTTTCTTTTACTTCTTTCGGTGCTTCTTTAGCATTTTGAGCATCTGAAGCAGTTTTTACACCGCCTTTTTGTGTTGAGCTTGTGCCTGTTCTTGTTCCGGTACCTCTCCTTGTGGTGGTTTCTCTTGCTTCAGAACTGCCTATTGTACCTTTTGCGGTACTTGTGTCTTTCATCGCTGATTTGACATAAGAGCTTAATGCGGTTAATTTTTTGTCTCTGCTTGTTGTCAATATAGAGAAATTGCTTCTTAATTTTTCGTATTGCTCCATTAAAGATGAAGGTGCTTGAATGCGGGCAGCATCATAACTCTTTTTCTCAGTTGTGAGCATGTCTAAATTTTCTTGAAGTCTTTTCAGTTTATCTTCAAATTTATCTGCTGCTCTTGTCATATCATTCATTTTAATAAGCTCTCTGGCATTTATATTGGTATATAAATCATATTTTGTATTATCATCACTTTCACTTGGGTTCATGTCATGTTCGCCCAAATCAAGATATTCGTTTTCTTTATCTCTAAGATTTGCAAGCAATCTATTATGCTCTGCTTCAGCATCTTCTAAATCTTTGGTATATTTTATTTCATTTTCTTCTGATAAATCTTTTTCTTCCAACTTTTTAGTAATATCGGATTGAAGCTTGGCATTTTCTCTAATCTCTTTTTCTATCTTTTGGAGTTCTCTTAACTGTTTGAAATTAAGTCTGCCTATTGCTCTATCAACATTGAATTGAGGATTAGCAGGAGTGTATTTAGGCGCATTATTCATGTTATTATTATTAGCGTTGAAGCCTCCGTTAGCGAAAAATTGGCCCATATCTATCGGGCGGAAATTATAATCAGCCCATTGTCTGAAAATGTCGTTTTGACCTGCCGTGTCCATCATTGGTAAAATTGGTCCAAATCCTAAAGTCATTCTTCTTTCCTCATATTCTATCTCTTATATTAAAAAAAACAATTTACTTAAAAAAATTGCGCATTTTTTTAAGTTTTGTTAAGAAATATTTATATTTACCGGAAATAATGAACAGCACGCAGGGCATTTGCAAGTCTTTGTCGTGTTTAACGACACGACCTAAGTGCTATCGCTCGCAATTGTCAGCAAGGGTGCGTTTATGCACCGATTTAATAATAATCAAAAACGCATATTACATCCAATGACATTCGACGAGACAAAGTTCTTCGCCTTGCTCATTCTTCAACGAATGAGAAGTAATTAATTCATCCTTCTTTTCTATAGAAACAATTACTTTTTCTCCGCATTTTGCTTCTTTTTTGTAAATAATATCAAGAGTTTTAATTTTATGATTTGCTCTAAAATCAAAATCCAACGGCTCAAATGCCCATACTATGTAGTTTCCGTTATTTGCATGCCCGTTAACATCAATATCATTATATCTGACCTTAAACTCTTCGGAAAAATCAATTTTTTCAAGAGGTTTAATTTTTGCAAATTCCAAATCATCAGGTTTCTTTTCAAACGGCACAATACGTGGATTATTTGGTACCGCCGTTTGAGCATGAACCAATGCTTTGGTATTCATATCAACAAGCGACCATATACTTGCAACTCTGCCAATATTTTTACCGTTTTGCCAAAATTCAAAATCCCTGTGAACAAAAAATCTGTTATACCCTCTGGGATCGGTAATAAGGGTTAAATTATTAGTACCCGAAGGATATTCAGAAAATTCCATATGATATTTAATCAAAAACCAAAACAAATTTTTCGGGTAGAGATATGAATATCCAAAACCTAAACTTTCTGCATGTTCGCTTGCTATATCTTGTAAAAAATTTAATAAAGCAAAAGGCTTTAATGCTAAATTATGATCAACTTCCGAATATTTTACAATTAAATTCTTCTTAAAACCGTCTACTATCATTATTTCTAATAATGCCCCACAACTTCTAATTTTACTTTGGCAAGCCCACTGCTTATCATACCTAATTCTTGTGCTGCCTGCTTTGACACATCCATTATTCTGTTACCTGCATAAGGACCTCTGTCAGTAATCTTTACAACACAACTTTTATTGTTTTTAAGATTAGTAACTTTCACAAGAGTTCCAAACGGATAAGTTCTGTGTGCGGCAGTAAACTCCTCTTTATTAAATCTGCTGCCATCAGAAGATTTTCTGCCATGGAATTCTCCACCATACCAAGAAGCAACACCTACAGCCGTTTGACCAAAATATCTTGAATTATTACCTGACATTCCACGAGACAATGCTGCATAATCCTTCTTTAACGGAGCTGCACCAAGTGCAATTCTGGTATTATTAGCCCAAGTGTATGAAAGTTCATGCGTACTGACCCCTACTGCTCTCGCATTCAAATCATCAACAGTAATAAGATTAGTACCATTTGCTCTTATAAATGTTTGTGAACCGTTCCTGTGTGGTTTTATGTCATTAGGATTACCATTTTTCGCCAAATAATTCTTTATATTATTTGCATAGATATTAGCTCTTTTTTCTGTAGTAAATTCACCTAAATCTTTAACAAACCATGCTGCCTGTTTATTACCGATATAAACTACATGACCTCTGTTGTTTGTTCCTCTTTTTACAGAAATATTAGGAAGTTTTAATTGAGGTTGTTGAACCTCTTCTTTTTCTTCCTTCACAGGAATCGATACTTCTTCCTGTTCTTCAATTATATTTGAATTAGAAACAACACTTTCCTTTTCTTTTTTGGTAAAGAAATTGAACGCAATTTTTTCCTTTTTTATAGTTAAGTCCTCTCCAATTTCAAAATCATTTACCTTCGCTTGGACTTCCGCTGTTGTTATGAAACAGAAGGCTAATGCGAATACTAAAAATGTTTTTTTCATTATTTTCTCCAAACCTATACTATCTTCTTAACTAATTACCAAAACTGTGAACTTAATACTAGTAAACCGCAATCATGAGCATTTGTCAAATTTTGGGCAAAAATACCGAAAAAACTACTCCTTTTAATGTATATTTTTAATTGAATTTATGAATTACAGAAGTTCATTTTTCTTGTGAATTTCTTTCATTGTTGTTATTTTTTCCTGAATTTTAAAAGTAAAATCTTTTGCAGTTGTATTATCCCAATATAAAGGTTCACTTATATAAATATCAGATATAAAGGGCACTAAAATTAATTCCGGTTTCGGTAATATTTTATCAGGCCCGTTTATATATATAGGAACAATCGGTACATCAGGGTTATCTTTTGCAATATGCCCTATACCATGCTTAAAATTTTGAATTGTATCATCATTTCCTCTTGTACCTTCCGGATAAAGAACTACTATTTCTCCTCTGTTAAGAACTTCATATATACCTGAAAAAATATTGTCCTTATTTTCTCTTGTAACTTTTCTCATTAGAGGAATAATTCCTATAAGAGTTTTGAAAATAAAAGATTTTATCTTACCGTTGCAAAAATAATCTGCCGCTGCCGCAGGATGTACTTTTGAAACATAAGAACTTGAAAACAAACTCAAAAGAAGCAGGGTATCTACATGAGAATTGTGATTTGCAACAAGAATAGCAGGGCCTTTTTGCGGAAGATTTTCATACCCTTCAACATTGAAACCTAATACGATATAAATAAAAGGTTTTACAATAAAAGCAAATAATAACGTTCTTACCCAATCAAAATTATGCATTTTCTTTTTCTTTCGCTTCTTTTACAAGAGCATTTGTTCTTCTCAAAACAGTAATTTGCCCTAATACAAAGAAAATAAGCATACATATTTCCAAAAACGATAAGTCATAATTAGCAATATGAACTGTTACCAAATTATGCATACATCCGTACCATTGAACAATTGCAACAAGAATTAGCCAGCATAACCTTTCAACCTTATCAAGCGGGCCATGTCCTTGCCAAGTAAAACCAAGCGCTTTTGATAACATGCCGGAATAACTTACCAAAAACATTGTTCCTAAACCCAAGAGTCCTATCAAGGGATTTACAATCGGACTTAAAACAATTCCGCCAACCACAAACAAATCACCATATCTGTCAGGAAGAGCATTTATAATTTTGCCGTGTATTTTGGAATCATCTCCTCTTTCAATAGCAATAACCCCGTCCAGTGTGTTCAACGTCATTCTGACTAAAATCAATGCTGCCGCAATTAAAAACAATTTAGGATTACTTACCCCTGCATAAAAACAATAACCTGTAATAAAAGTAACTACAAAAGCACACCAGCTAAATACATCAGGGTGTATAAAAGAAATTTTTTTTGCCATCGGTTTTAAAATATTTCTGTAAGGGTATTTTAATTGATGTAATGCCATATTCTATCTCCTATGTTAAAATACTGATATTAAAAGTGTAAGCTATATAATGGAAAAATAAAGGTACTGTAAATATTAAACTGTCAAATCTGTCCAATATTCCTCCATGACCAGGAATTAATTGACTTGTATCCTTTATGCCCAAATCTCTTTTTATTGCAGACATCGTTACATCTCCTAAAAATCCTGCAACAGAAAGAACACTGCCGCATAAAATCAACTGAGAAATACTTAACGGAGTTAGATAATAACCCATTAACACGGATAAAATTGTTGTACCAAATACCCCGCCTAAAAAACCTTCCCAAGTCTTGTTCGGACTTATTGTAGGAACTATTTTGTGTTTACCCATTGTTTTTCCAAAAAAGAACTGGGTAAAGTCATTTGCAATAGTTAAAACTAATATGTAGAAAAGAAATCCTAAAATTCCACCCTTTGGATTTATTGCTTCCGGTATTGCAAGAAACATCAAAATATATCCTAAAGAATATACAGTCAACATCAATCCCCAATGAACAATTGAACACGCTTTTATAAATCCTTCAACTTCTCCTTTAAATATCATTCTGATAGGAATTAACAGGAACATATATAACGGTATGAACAAATAAAACATTACATACCAACCGGTATATAAAAAGTAAAACTGTACAGGTATAGCTAAATATGACCAAAGTAATACTTCTCTGTTGTTTCTGTGAGTAGGCATAATTGAGAAAAATTCCTTTAGTGCCAAATAACACAAAAACATAACAAATATAAAAGCTATCGGTTTTGAAAACAAAAATGCCAAAGTAAATAAAAGTATTATTATCCAAAATGATTTCATTCTTATAATAAAGTTGCTGACATTCTTACCAAGCATTTTCAATACATAACCTGTTATACTCATAAGAATTAAAAATGAATATAAAACAATAAGTGAAACCGTTAAATTGCCTGTAATAGTAAAATTTCCCATAATATCATCTCTTTCATATCTCTACTTTTTAATTATATTTTTTTTGAAAAATCTTAAATCATACATACACATGATTTTATATTGATACCGATAATTTATAATTCCAATTATTGTTTATGAATAGAAAGGATGAAAAATGCAAAGAAGAGAAATAAAAACAAGAGATAAAAAATGGGCACAAACGTTAGCTAAAATTATCAGCAGAATTAATATATCTCCAAATACAATTTCCGTATTAAGTGTGGTATTTGCCCTGTTTTCAGGCATAATGTTTAGTCTTGTCGGCAAAGATATTGTACCTGAAAATTTATACTTCATTATTCCTCTATTTGCTGTCATATTTATGCAGCTAAGATTATTATGTAATTTAATAGACGGAATGGTTGCAGTTGAGCATAACAAACATTCAATTTACGGTGATATATTTAACGAATTTCCTGACAGATTATCTGACAGTTTTATTCTAATCGGTGTCGGTATCGGCGGGCAAAGCCAATTATCAATTATCTTGGGTCTGATTGCAGCATTACTTGCAATGTTTACAGCATATACAAGAGTTTTAGGCGGAGCAATCGGAACAAAACAATACTTTATCGGACCTATGGCAAAACAACACAGAATGGCTCTTTTGACTTTCTTTACACTATTTTGCTTATTCTTGCCGGAAATCCACTTAATAATGTTCCCAATTCTATCCTCAGTAATAATTTTGGGATGTATTCTTACCGTATACAGAAGAATAATGAAGATAGCCTGTGAATTAAAAGAACAAGCAAATAATTAAACCTTTACTTCCGCTAAATTTTCATACCAATTTACAAGCTCTTTTCTCTTAACCTTTCTTGTAGAAGTTTTCGGAAGCTCATCTCTATGGATAACTACCATTGTAGGTGTTTTATAAGTTGCAAGATTTTTTTCGGATAAATCTTTTACTTCTTTTTCAAGTATTTTTTGAATTTCTTCATCCGTTTTTTGGGCAAGTTCATCAGAAGGAACAATAATAACTCCGACTTCTTCAGTTCCGGCCTTATTTCCGCTCTTGATTTTTAGAGCCAAAACACAAAGCTCTTTTATTTTATCAGAATGCTCCAAAACAGCTTCAACTTCTTCGGGGAAAATCTTTTTCCCGCCGCCTAAAACTATCATATTTTTAATTCTGCCTGTTATATACAAATATCCATCTTTGCTTATTTCACCGATATCACCTGTATGGAACCATCCGTCCTCATCAATAACTTCGGCAGTCATTTCTGGTTTTCCATAGTAGCCCTGCATAACATTTGGACCTGTTGCTAATATTTCACCATTCTCAGCAATTTGAACTGATACAGAAGGAAGAGGTTTGCCAACACTCCCATTTCTGTTATTTCTAGGATAATTTGTTGAAATAGTAGGACTCGTCTCCGTTAAACCATAACCTTGAAATACAGGAATACCTATTCTTTCAAAAAATTCCGCAACATCAGCTTCCAAAGGTGCTCCGCCCGAAATAAAACACTCCATTTTTCCACCAAATCCGTCTATTATTGATTTAAACATTAATCTCCTTATAAATACAGGTACAAATTTTGCAAATTTATACATAATTGAAAAAATTGATTGAGCAAATTTTGATTGTTTACGAATTTCTTTTTCAACACTATTTTTGAGCATTTTTGCAAAAAGAGGTACAACTATCATATTTGTTGCTTGTCTTTCCTTCATTGTTTTTGAAATTTCTTTAGGATTAAGCGTTTTTACATAACAAACTTTCGCCCCCATATATAATGTTCCCATAAATCCGACATTAAGCTCAAGAAGATGGTTAAGAGGAAGAATTGAAATAAACGTATTATTAGAATTTATTTTCATAATTTTTGCAAAATCCATTGCTTGAGAATACATATTCCCAAAACTAATCATTACACCTTTAGGATTTCCGGTTGTACCTGATGTATAAACGATTAAAGCCGTTTCATCAAGTGAACGTGGTCTGCCCAAATCTTTTTCTATATCACCATCGACTTCAAAAACTGATTTAAATTCACAATTTTCAGGTTTTTCCTTATCTAATATAAATATATACTCGATAGATGAAACATTGTTCTTAATTTCTTTAGCTTGTTCTATATAATGACTTGAACAGAATAAAACTCTCGGCTTGCAATCAGATAAAATAGAAGTCCACTCAGGTACAGTTAATTTACAATCAAGAGGAACCGTTATTGCTCCTGTTTGAATAGAAGCAAAAATACCTATACCAAATTCGGGTCTGGATTCGGTTAGAATAGCAATTCTTTCGTTTCTTTCAACTTTAATATCCTCTATAAGATAATTTGCAAATTTCTTCGCCATTCTTGATAATTCCATATAACTGAAGCTTTCATAACCATCTTTCGTTTTTATAGACAAAGCTTTTGTTTGTCCGTATTGAGCTACTTTTTCATACATTAAATCAAGGAAATTATCATAATGTCTTTTGGTAATATCATATAAAGCTCTGTGATATAAAGCTTTTTTCAAAAAGTTTACTCTTAATTGAAGTTCATAAGCAATATCCTTTTCATTTTCAAAATCGTTTGGATAAAGCGGCTGACCAAATTGAATAGTTATTTTATTAAACAGTTTCGGAAGAGTTCTTCCTTTTCCCCAAGTTTCATAACCACCCTGAATAGCAAAAGGTATAATCGGCGTATTTGTATCTTTTGACATTATACCAACACCTCGATTAAATTTTAATATACTTCCGTCAATGGTAAATCTGCCTTCCGGAAATATAACAACGGCTTTTCCTCCGTCTAATTTATGCTCTGCATTTTTAAGTGCATCTAAGCCTTTGCCAAATTGAAGAGGTAAAACATTATAGAATTTTAAAAGATGTTTTATAATAGGAAGTTGAAAAGCAGCCGGCCCGGTTACAAACCAAAGATTTCTTTTTGTTGCCATTTGAATTATAAAAGGATCAAGATGACAGGTATGATTTCCGGCTAAAATTACTTTTCCTTTTTTAGGTAAATTTTCAACACCTTCATAATGATAATTAAATAAAGTTAAAAATAATCTTCCCAAAGTTACACGTAAAATAACATATCTGAAATCTTTATCGGTTATCAGCACTACTAATGCCATCACCGCAGAAAGCAAAGCTATCATTTTGAAAATCATAATAGGTTCAACTATGTCTATCGCCACTGAAACTGCTGCTGTTCCTAATAATGTTGCTGCCGTAGAAAGCATGGAAGAGAAGGCAAAAATCTTACCTCTTATGAAATCAGGAGAAACTTTTTGCAAAATTGTATCAACCGTAATTGTTAAAAATGCACCGAATATACCGATAAAAGCAAGCCATATTCTTGCTTTTCCAAAAGTGGTACATGCACAGGCAGTTATCAAACATACAAATAACCCTAAAAAAGAACCTGCTAAACAACTGTTGGTTTTAAATTTTTTGCCGAAAACAAACATCAAAATCAGTCCATAAAAAGTCCCACAGCCAAGCATACATTTTAATTCGGACAAACCTGTAACGCTTACGTGGTATGTATTAACTGCAAGCGAATTCATTGCATTATAAAGTAAAGCAGAAATCAAACTAATGACTAATGAAAGAATAATCATATTCTTTGCCTTGGAATGACAGGTTAAAAAAGAAATAGTTTTTTTAATATCATTAACTACATTATTATTAACACTATTTAATACAACTGTCTGTTTGATATTTACAAATATAAGAAGAATTGTTGCAATTATATAGGATAAAATCGCACAATATATTAAATTCATTGCACCAAATTTTTCGAGAATATTACTTGTTACTAATGCACCAAATGTTAATGCCCACGTCCCTGATCCGCTGATAAGCGCATTTGCCGTTTTTAAAGAGTCGGGCTTAACTATATTCGGAACAATTGCCATTTTTGCAGGATAAAAGAAAGCTGTGCCAATACCTGTTAAAAATGCTATTAATATACTGAAATATTGAATACTTATAGCAGAATTTGTATCTTTAAGTTTTAAATATATAAATAAACCAAAAATTACAACAAAAAATCTGTATAAAGAAGATAAAATCATTATCCTTTTTCTCGAAAATCTGTCAACAAGACTACCTGCAATAGGACTAATAAACAGAGAAGGTAAAATAAAGCAAAACAAAAGAATAGCAATACTTTTGCCCGGAGTATCCACAGCATAAATAAGCCATGCAATCAGTGCTACTTGAATAACAACATCTCCAAAATGTGTAAATAATTGTCCTAAAAATAACTTATCAAAATTAAAATTAATCAACGGTCCTAATAAATTTTTAATTTTTTGCATTCAAACTCTCCTTCAATGTTATTTGTCATATATTTATATTATATGTCTCAATAATCCATTATACTTGTACAAACTCATCGGTATTGCAAATGTACGCTGTCAACTTGGCATCCTCGTATTTTCCGCATCCTGTATCTATTCCTATTTTGTCATCACAAATAAGAGGTTTTGAAAAAGGAGTATGTCCAAAAATAACTTTTTTCCCTTTTAAATTATGAGGAAAATCAATAAATTGTTCTCTTATCATAACAAAATCCATTATATCCTGTTCTTCAAAAGATTTTTGAGGATTTATACCTCCGTGAACAAAAAAGAATTTATCGGTCTCATAATACAGTTTTAAATTATTATAAAAATTCCCATGAATATTCATAATATTATGAATATCACCATAGTAACTTTCAATAGTTTGTTTCCCTCCATAAGTCATAAAAAAATATTCTGAAGTTTTTTCCCCTTTTAATGTTTGAAGCATAAAATACTCGTGATTGCCAAGTAAAAATTCACAATGGCATATTTTTGACAGATTTATAACTCTGTTTACAACATGTCTTGAATAACTTCCTCTGTCTATATAATCTCCGAGGAAAACAAAAGTATCGTTACTTTTTGGTGATAATTTTTCCAACAATGCATGAAGTTTATTATCAACTCCATGTATATCTCCTATAGCTATAAGCCTTCCGTTATCCATCTAAACTCCAAAAATTTCTCTGACTTTTTCTCTGTCATCAAAATGAATAGTTCTATCCTTCAAAATTTGATAATCCTCATGACCTTTGCCCGCAATCACCACAATATCTTTAGGTTTTGCAACGGATTTTGCCATTTTTATTGCATCTTCTCTGTCAATTTCTACCATAATTTTTTCATCATCAAGAGATGTTATTCCAGCCAAAATATCAGTTATAATTTGCTGAGGATCCTCACTTCTCGGATTATCAGAAGTAATTATCGCTATATCAGAGAGTTTTTCCGCAATTGCACCCATTTTAGGACGTTTTGTCGCATCTCTGTCGCCGCCGCAACCAAACACACAAATTAATTTTCCTCCATTAGGCAAAATTTTTCTTGCTGCATTTAAAACATTTTCAAGTCCGTCCGGTGTATGTGCATAATCTACAATAGTAAGAGGCGAATTAGTAACTGCTTCAAACCTGCCGGCAACTCCCTTTGTACTTTCCAATGCTTTTATTGATTTATCTATATCAAGATTTTGTGAAATTGCACAGGTAAAAGCAGCTAAGGCATTATAAACACTAAATAACCCCGTCATTTTTAAATTTATTTTGCATGTACCTTTTGGAGTTTTACAAGAAAAATTTGCACCATCAGTATTGAAATTGATATCAAAAGCTTTTACATCTGCATCATTATCTATACCATAAGTATAAATTTTTGTTCCTTCGCTGCAAGCTTTAATAAAATCATTTGCTCTATTATCATCGTTATTTATTATTGCAATAGAATTAGATTTTAAAGAAGAAAAAAGCATTGCTTTGGCTTTAAAATAGTTTTGCATAGTAATATGGTAATCCAAATGGTCTTGTGTTAAATTCGTTAATATAGCGCAGTTAAATTCACAAGTACCAACTCTATTTTGAGATAATGAATGTGAACTGACTTCCATAACAACATTTTTAAGATTATTTTCATTCATAATATTCAATGTAGCTTGAAGTTCTGGTGCTTGCGGAGTTGTATGCTTTGCATCTTTGTATTCGCTTTTTGTCGAAAGTTTGTAACCTAATGTACCAATAAGTCCGCAAGTTTCATCATTATATTCAAAAATTCTTTCAATAAGATGTGTAACAGTAGTTTTTCCATTTGTACCGGTTACTCCGATTAAATTAAGTTTCTTTGAAGGATAATCGTAGAATAAACCAGCAACATCTGCTATATGATGCTGAGTATCCTTAATAATCAAAAGAGGAACAGTTATTCCTTCTATATCTTTTTGAGCAAGTATTGCAACAGCTCCATTTTCTTGGGCCTGAAGTGCATAATTATGCCCGTCTGTTTTTTCCCCTACTAAACAAACAAATATATCGCCTTTTTTTGTTGTTTTTGAATTATAAGAAATACCTGTAATTTCTACATTTTCACGATTTTTTACAGATATGGGATTTAACACATTAATAAGTTTTTCAAGTTTCATTTTTATCTCCTTAGTATGTTGATTTCTCATTTAATCCCGGTTCATCCGGCTTTAAATTCAAATGTCTTGTAACAAAGGTTGCAACTTCATTAAATACAGGGCCGGCAACTGTAGAACCCCAAACTTCTCCGCCTTTCGGACTATCAACAACAACCATAATAAGCACCTCAGGATTAGAAGCCGGAAAAAATGCAGCAAATGAAGTATAAACAACTCCTTGCAAATATCCTCCGCCATGTGGATTTGGTTTTCTTGACGTACCTGTTTTCCCTGCAACAGTAAAATTAGGTATTTTACCTGCTGTGGATTTTGAATGTCTTATACTATGCTCTAAAAGTTCAGTCATATCTTTTGCTGTTTGCGGAGATAAGACTTGTCTTTTCTTTATTTTTGTTGCCGCTGTTTCTTCATCATATTTAATTACATGTGGTGTAACCCAAACACCATTATTTGCAATAGAAGCAACCGCCGCTGCCATCTGTATAGGAGTAGCTGCAATACTGTAACCAAAGCTGATTGTAGCCTGCATAGATTGATCCCAAGAAGATGCAGGATGCATAACCCCGGAAGATTCACCAGGCAAATCAATTCCTGTTTTTGAACCTATCCCGAATAATGAAAGCTGATTATAAAATTCACTTGGAGTCATCTTGAACGCAACTTTTACACTACCAACATTTGAGCTGTGTTCTAATAAATAAGGCAAATCTATATCACCCGGATGTGGACGAATATTCACATCATAATTTGAAATAGTCCAACCTTGTACTTTTATTGTACCTGTATCAAGTACCGTATCATACTTTGACATTTTACCTGTATTGAGAGCAGATGCAACCGTCAAAATTTTAAACGTAGAACCGGGAGGATATACATCGGTAAGTACCCAGTTTTTTACAACTGAATAATCATATTTTGCATACTCATTTGGATTATAAGAAGGTGCAACTGCCATTGCCAAAATTTCACCATTTTTCGGTGTCATAACAATAACTGTTCCTTTTTCGGCTGAAGTTTCCTTCATCATTTTTGCAAGTTCTTTTTCCGCAACGTGCTGAATTGCAGAATCTATTGTTAAAACAAGTTTATCTCCTTTATTAGGTTTAGCTACATCCTCAGGATTAACACCAAAATCAAAAATAATTCTGCCATGACCATCTTTTTGCATAATTTTTGATTTTACCTTCTCAACAAATTTTGAACCCGTCTCTTCCACACCTGCTGCAATATTCGCTCCGGGATTTACATATCCTAAAACATGAGAAGCCAAATCACCCTGAGGATAAACCCTAACATTCCTTTGATCAATACTGACAGACATTAACCCCAATTTTTTTAATTTTAGCATTTTCTCTCTGTCAATACCTTTTGCCAAAGCGATAACGGAATAATTTTTTGCAAGCTGCGCTCTTAATGTCTCAGGCTGGATTTCTAGTATGGGAGATAACAGCCTTACTAAATTTTCAGCACCGTCCTCATCCTTATTATAATCTTGAGGATGCGCATAGACATCATATACAACACCATTCGTTGCTAACTTCAAACCATTTCTGTCAAAAATTTCACCACGATAACTTTGAGTTTTTCTTTCCCTCATTTTAAGTGCTTTATTTTTAAGCTGAGAATGATCAATAAGTTGCAATCTGGCTAATTGAATAAACATCACAACTGCAACTGATATAAAACCTATTAAAATAATTTTTAACCAAAGGTTAAATTTTATTTTTTTAAATTCAAAAAGTCTTTTCATGTTTCAAACTAAAATCCTGTAGCTGTATTTAAATTGTTATTTAAATTTGGATGATGATGAATGACTTCTTTTTGATTTAAAGTATCTATTTCTATAACCTTTTTTGCTTTATCCAAAGTATTTGACTCAGCTACTTTATTATCAACAGAATAATAAGACTTTACATTTTCAAGCTTATTTTCCAATTCTATATTTTCATAATTAAGTTCATTTATTTTTGAATGTAAGGAAGCTAATTTATCTTCCTTAACCGCAACTAAGGAATATATGATAAGAAAACCGACGCTAAAAACTCCTATTAGAACAAGAAACGCTGTATTTAGCATTAATACTAATTGCTCTCTTGTTTTATGAGGTTTTCTTTGTTCTTTTTTAACCTTTGTAACCTCTCTTTTTATTGGCGAGGTTGTATAATTTTCCTGTATTTCTTGAATTTCCTGTTGTGCATATTTTAATGCCGGCATGCTATTTCCCCTTAACTACACCCTTCTTGCAACTCTCATTTTTGCACTTCTCGAAGGTAAATTCTCCCTGATTTCACTTTCACTCGGATAAATTGGTTTTTTAGTCTCTACTTCCAAGTATTTTATTTTTTCTGTTCCATGCTCACTATCATAATCAGAAGCATAATCTCTAAATATATTTTTTACTATTCTATCTTCCAACGAATGAAATGAGATTACAACTATTTTAGCACCTTTTTCTAAAAATGGCACTATTTTTTTTAAAGTTTCTTCAATATTTCTTAACTCTTTATTAACTTCAATTCTCAATGCTTGAAAAATCCTTGTCGCAGGATTAATACGAGAATTTTTATAAGGAAGAGCAGAAGAAATTATTGAAGCTAACTCAAATGTTGTTTCTATTTTCTTTATTTTTCTTTTTTGTACAATCGCCCTTGCAAGTCTCCTTGAATAACGTTCTTCGCCATATTTATAAAAAATATTTGCCAGCTCTTCTTCTTCATATAAATTAACAACATCATAAGCAGTTAATTCTTGAGAAAGATTAAACCTCATATCAAGAGGTGCATCCTTAGAAAAACTAAATCCTCTTTCTTTTGATGTTAATTGATAATAAGAAGCTCCCAAATCAAAAAGAACTCCGCCTGTTATTTTTTCTATACCTAAATTTTTTAAAGCTTCTTCAAAATTTTGATACCCAGTATTTATAATCGTAACGTTATTGAAATTTTTTAATACTTCTTGCGCTTTTTTTATGGCAATTTCATCGACTTCAAATCCAATAACTCTACCTGTAGGTAAGATTTTTTGCGCTATCAAAGAAGTATGCCCTCCGCCGCCAAGTGTGGCATCAATATAAATTTTACCATCTTGACAATTGAGGGCATCTACTGCTTCTTTTTTTAATACCGTATAATGATTAAATTCTTCGTTATTTGTTTGCATTTTCTATTACAGCATTCAGCTCAGCAACTAAATCCTCAGGATCTATGCCATGAACTTTTGCACCTGCTTCCAAATTTTCAAATCGTGCAGCTGCACATCCAATACAACCAAGTCCCATATTTTGAAAAACTTCAAAAGTTTCCGGATAATTTTGTACTACTTCAATTATACCCATATCTTTAGTTATTTTACCCATGACAACCTTCCTTTTTTGACTTTTACTTAAATTACATTAAATATAATATCACAAGCTAAAAGGAAAAGGTGATTTTATGAAAAATATTATCGTTGAATTTTTATCTGCTACTGATACCCCGATAGGTTTAACAAAATTTGGACAAAATAAAGTTGTCCCGCTTAGACTGTTTGATTTAAAAAGTGATACACCCCCAAAATATTCTATTTATTATCACGAATATTTCACAAAATAAAATATTAAATATCAAATCTCTTATAAATCACATCAATATTTTTCAAATAATCATCAACGGAAAACAGTTCTTTTATTTCTTTTTCAGAAAGACAACTTCTTACTTGTTGTGAATTTAACAAATTTTCTTTAAAATTACCGTTTTCTTTATTCCAAGCAGATAATGCATTTTCTTGAACAATTTTGTATGCTTCTTCTCTGGACAAGCCTTTCCGACACAAAGCTAATAAAACTCGCTGTGAATAAACACATCCTCCGAAAAGGAAAGTATTTTTAAGCATATTATCTTTATTAATAACAAGATTATCAACAACATTTTTAAATCTGTTAAGCATATAATCAATCAAAATTGTACTGTCCGGAAGAACAATTCTTTCAACACTGCTATGTGAAATGTCTCTCTCATGCCATAAAGGAATATCCTCCAATGCGGCAAAAGAATTTGAACGAATAATTCTTGCTAACCCGCAAAGATTTTCGCTTGAAACTGGATTTTTCTTATGAGGCATAGCAGAAGAACCTTTTTGATTTTTAGAAAATCCCTCTTCAACTTCCAGTACTTCACTTCTTTGCAGATGCCTTATTTCAGTAGCGAATTGTTCAATACAAGTTCCTATAATAGCCAAAACCTGCATGTATTCACCGATATAATCTCTTGCAATAACTTGAGTAGATATTTTTGCAGGAATTAAACCTAATTCTTCACAAACGAATTCTTCAATTTTTGGATTTATATTTGAATATGTTCCTATTGGACCTGAAATTTGTCCGACTTTTATTTTTTCTTTAATATTCAAAAATCTATCCAAATTTCTTTCCATAATATCAAGCCAGGAGCATAATTTTATCCCAAAAGTCATAGGCTCAGCATGTACTCCATGTGAACGTCCTATACAGATTGTATTCTTATGTTCTTTTGCCTTTTTGCGAATTGAAGAAATAACTTCTCTTATATCCTTTTCGATTATATCGTTTGCTTTTTTGAGCCTTGCAAAAAGTGCAGTATCAATAACATCCGAACTCGTCAAACCCATATGAATATATCTTGAATTTTCACCAATATTTTCATTGACACACGTTAAAAACGCAATAACATCATGTTTAACTTCATTTTCTATTTCGTTAATTCTTTCAACGGAAAAATTTGCTTTTTTTTCAATATCTTCTAAAACTTCTTTAGAAATTTCTCCGATTTTATTATAGGCTCTGCAAACTGCAAGTTCGACATTTAAGAACTCATTGAATTTGTTTTCCAAAGTCCATATAGAACCCATTTCTTTTCTTGTATATCTTTCTATCATAATTACCTCAAACTATAATCCACGGTTCTTTTTCTTTAGCAATAATAATATCTTTTGTAACTTTTTCCAACATGTTTTTTAAAGACTGAAGAACAATTCTTTCTGTTTCAAAATGTCCCGCATCAATAAGTATAATATCTTGAATATCTAATGCATTGTGATATTTTACATCACCTGTAACAAAAACATCCACATCTTTCAATTCACCGGCAAAACTCCCTCCGCTGCCTGAACAAACCGCAATTGTTTGAACAAATTTTTTATCAGAAGGATTGATTATTTTTATTTTTGAAACATTCAAACTTATTTTGAGTTTCAAAATAAAAGAATCGATATCAATAGCTTCGGGAAGTTTCGCAATTTTTACAAATCCGTCACATCTGTTTTCTATAACATCTATGCCTAATCTTTCACATAAAACATCATTTACACCACCGTTAGCAATATCCAGATTTGTATGCGCAGAATAAATTTGAATATCATTTTTTATTGCTTCAACGATAATTTTTTCACTAATCGTATTATTGGTTATTTTTTTTATAGGATTAAAAAGAATAGGATGATGAGAAATAATCAAATCACAACCTTTCTCTACGGCTTGGGAAATAACATTCTGTGTAATACTTAAACATAACATTATTTTTTGTGCTTCTTCTTTCCCTAAATAAATTTGCCAACCTGAATTATCCCAACTTTGAGCGGTTTCAACAGGAGCAAATTTTTCTATTTCTTTTATTATTTCATTTGTTTTTATCATCAAAAATTCCTTACAAATAACTTCCTTAATAATATTTTAAAATAAAAATTTGAGTATATGCAACTGCGTTTTACGGTAAAATCACCATTACCAGTATATTATTGTATCTCACAATGGAATGTAAAGAATTGTAAAGATTACACTAAAAATCCTAAAGTTTTTCAAAAATTTGCCGATATACATGTTGTGAGCTGAATTTCTCACGTGCACGTATGCAGTTATGTGTTGGTAGTAATAAGAAAGAAGGAGTTTCTTAAATGCTTTTTACGGACAAAGGTATAGGATTTAATAATAACAATATTATTATTCAACACTAAACAGAATTATTTAGTGTATTTAAATATGAAAACAATTTTAGACAGTTAAATTAATA
>JAEEGL013763726.1_pt1 | contig 21707 bp, 16 predicted proteins | sample 9134231 | NCBI WGS metagenome assembly JAEEGL01 (sample SAMN16246548, study PRJNA631951) | gut metagenome | biome: gut microbiome; feature: rumen; material: fiber-attached | host: Bos | place: Iran: Karaj | collected 2018-10
ATCAAAAATTTTCTTAGCCAGCTCTGTAGTTGGCTCCTTTGCAAGTAATCTCCACTGCCAGTTACCACTATCTGTACCAGGCACATTAATACGATTGTACTTGCCAAGGCCTAAGAAATCCTGCATCTGTGCCACAAATAACACTGAAACTGAGCTCATTCCTCCACGAATCATACCCCAGTTAAAGCCCTCAGCTTTTGAAATACCAAGGTACTTGCTGGCATATTCCTTGTCCTTTTTATCTGCATCCTCATACCAGCCCATGATTGTTGCATTATCATGAGTTCCTGTGTAGCAGATACAATTCTTATCATATGTGTGAGGCTGATAATTATTTGCCTCACCTGAATCAAATGCAAATTCAAGGACCTTCATTCCTGGCCAGCCACTATCCTGAAGCAGCTTTACAACTGTAGGCGATGGCTCACCTAAGTCCTCAGCTATAAACTCGATGCTTGGGAATGTCTTCGAAAGAAGTCCAACAAGATCCATTCCTGGCCCCTTCTTCCACTTACCATTCTTAGCGGTCTTATCCTTTGCAGGAACAGCCCAATACTCATCAAAGCCTCTAAAATGATCAATTCTTAATACATCATAAAGCTTTGCAGCTCCATCGATTCTTCGAATCCACCATTTATAACCATCATTTTTCAAAGCCTTCCAGTCGTAGCATGGGTTACCCCAAAGCTGACCGTCTTCGCTGAAATAATCTGGTGGCACACCAGCCACCTCTACTGGATAATTGTCTTCATTCAGACTGAAAAATTCAGGTTCAGCCCAAACATCACATGAATCCAGGGCAACATATATTGGAAGATCTCCAATTACCTCAATTCCAAGACTGTTAATATAAGTCTTTAGCTTTGCCCACTGCTTAAAGAACAGATACTGAATGTAAACGAAGAATTCAATATCCTCCTCAAGCTTTTTAGTGTACTTTTCAACAGCCTTTGCCTCATGAAGACGAATGTCCTCCTCTGGCCATTCCTGCCAGCTAAGCTGACCGAAATGCTTCTTTATTGCCATGAAAAGCGCATAATTTTCCACCCAGGCATTTTTCTTTCTGAAATGAGAAATCTCACCGAGAGAATCTTTGTATCCTCTCTCCTTTGCCTTTTCAAGGATCTTGAATCGACTCTCATAAATCTGGCCATAATCCACATAACGTGGGTTGGTTCCCCAGTTTTCAGCCTCTACTTCCTTTTTAGTAAGAAGGCCTTCTTCAATAAGCATATCAAGATCAATGAAATAGGGGTTTCCAGCAAAGGTAGAAAAGCTCTGATATGGGCTGTCTCCGTAACTAGTTGGACCTAAAGGAAGTACCTGCCAGTATTTCTGGCCGGCAGCCTTTAGAAAGTCCGCAAAATCATATGCGGCTTTTCCAAAGGTACCTATTCCATAAGGTGAAGGTAATGAAGATATAGGGAGCAAAATTCCACTACTTCTTTTCATATTTAATCTCCTTTAAATATTATAAGGCTAGCGGGAAGGCAGGCTTAGCCCTTAACCGCACCCGCGATTACACCTTTAATAATATATTTTTGTAAGCATATATACATAATTATGATTGGTAATACTGTCATCATAATACATGCCATCATTGGTCCCATCTCTACGTGTCCATAGCTTCCACGGAAGTACTGGATAAGAATTGGGATTGTCATATATTTCTTTCTGTCGAGAACAAGGTATGGCAAAAGGTAATCGTTCCAAAGCCACATAGTCTCGAGAATAGCTACTGATATAAGTGTTGGCTTCAAAATAGGAAGCACAATCTGGAAAAATGTTTGGATTGGGTTGCAACCGTCAATCATGGCTGCCTCTTCAATCTCAAGTGGAATTGACTTCATAAATCCTGTGAACATGAATACTGCAAGACCAGCGCCAAATCCAAGGTAAATAATACAAATGTTATATGGTGTATCAAGATCCATTCTGTCCGCTGTTGATGCAAGTGTGAACATCAGCATCTGGAAAGGTACTACCATCGAAAATACAAATAAAGCATAGCATACCTTTGAGAGAATTCCGTGAACTCTGGTGATGTACCAGGCACACATTGATGTACAAATCAAAATCAAAACTGCAGATGATACTGTGATTACCAAGCTGTATCCAAACGCTGCTGCAAATCCCTTTGATGAAAGAGCATCAGTATAATTGCTAAATCCAACAAAGCTCTTTGCATCTGGAAGTGTAAATACACTGTTTGTACTGATAAAAGCATCACCCTTAAGTGAGTTAATCAAAATCATAAATACTGGATAAATCCAGCAAACAGCCAGAAGGCACAATACGATAAACACGATAAGGCGTGCAACCTGTTCTTTTGCTTTCATTACTGCTGTACCTCCTTTGATTTAGTAATCTTAAGCTGAATCATGGAGATAAGAATAACCATAATACAGAAAATAACTGCCTTTGCCTGACCGTATCCCTTCCACTGTGGGCCTGTACGGCTGTAGAAGGTATTGTAAATGTTAAGGGCAAGCATCTCTGATGCGTGAGCTGGCTCACCACCTGTCAACGCAAGGTTCTGATCAAAGAGCTTGAAGCCATTTGTGATTGTCAGGAATGAACAAATTGTAATTGAAGGCATTACGTTTGGAATCTTAATCTTGAAAAGAATCTGTCCTGTTGTAGCACCATCAATCTTTGCTGCCTCAATGTAATCATCTGGAATAGACTGAAGACCTGCGATGTAAATAATCATCATGTAACCAATCTGCTGCCAGCACATAAGGATTGTCAAACCAATGAATCCGTATGTAGCATTAAGTGCAAGGAGTGGCTTCTCCAAAAGTGAAAGCACACAGTTAATAAGAATCTGCCAAATGTATCCAAGAACGATTCCTCCGATAAGGTTTGGCATGAAGAATACTGTTCTGAAGAAATTTGAACCTTTTATCTTATTTGTAAGTGCAAGGGCAATAGCAAATGCTATTACATTTATAAGTACTGTTGATACCACAGTAAAAAGCGCTGTGAACCAGAACGAATGCCAGAAATCAGCATCTGTAATGGCATACGCATAATTTCCAAATCCAATGAATGTAGATTTCTTTATAGTAGTAAATTTACAAAATGATAAATATAAACCCTGAACGAAGGGATAAATAAATCCAACCGAGAACGCAGCCAACGTAGGCAAGACAAAAATCGGCCAATACTTTCTAATCGCTTTTTCCATAATATATCCTTTATTGTGTATTATTCTACAGTTATAACACCTAAAATTTCCAAAGATATGGAGGGCGTTAGGCCTCGCCCTCCAATGTTAGTATCCGCGTTTATGCAATAGCAAGAACCACGAATTGGGAAGAAAAACTCTTCTATGTGAACTGCCCTGTGAGAATAGTTGATTCGGGCAGTTTACATCAGTATAAAATTAGTGACTTGCAGCGTACTCTGAAGCCCATCCATCAACGAATGCTGTAACAACATCGTCCCATGAACCTGTACCTGCTGCATAAGCTGTAAGAGCTGAACCTACACCGTTCTTCCACTCCTCAGATGGCATTGTTGTAAAGTTCCAAGAAACTGGAGTCTTGCCTGCCTCTGTGTATGCTCTATCATTAAGAACGAAAAGGTTTGTTGTATCTGCTGCCTTCTTGAAAGGAATAACACCAATCTGCTCAGAAAGCATCTTTGTACCTGCATCAGATGTTACCATCCATGTAAGGAAATCAATTGTTGCCTGAATATCTTCCTCAGAAGCCTCTGAGTTTACACACCAGAAGTTCTCTGTACCTGTGCAAAGACCCTGATTCTTCTCATCGCCAGCACCAACATAGATAGGGATCATAGCGAGCTCATCATCTGTCATGCCCTTATCTGTAAGGTTTGCATACTCCCAAGAACCATTCTGATAGAATACAGCCTGTCTGTCAGCGAATTCGTTCTCAGCATCATCGCCTGTCTTTCCAGCAAGGTCAGCTGGCTTGCATGTAGCGTTGTTGATGTAGAGATCCCAAATTGCCTTATAGTTATCAAGGTACTTGCCCTCGATAGCGTCTGTAGAATCGATGCCCTTATCCTGATACTCGAAATAGCTTGGAAGGTTTGCAAGGTGTGTCTTGAATCTCCAGTCAGAAGAACCATCCATACCTGCTGATGTGAATGCTGCGAATCCAAGCTCATCCTTGCGAGCTGTAATATCCTCTGCAACTTTCTTTAAATCATCAAAGCTCTGAATATCCTCAAGTGTGTAACCAGCCTGCTCAAGAAGCTTTGTGTTTGTGATGATACCGTATGACTCGATAACGTATGCGATACCTGCAACTGCATCATCATTGTAAAGTGCGAATGAATCGCTTGTAAGCTCATTGTAAAGTGATGAATCCTTAAGGTCATAGCAATAATCTGCCCAGTTTGCAAGACCTACAGGGCCATTAACCTGGAATAATGTAGGAGCCTCATCCTTTACGATTTCAGATGAAAGTGTCTCCTCATATGTACCAGAAGCTGCAGTAATAACTGTTACAGGAACACCTGTCTCTTCTGTGTACTGCTTAGCAATCTCCTGCCAAGCCTCATCTGCCTCTGGCTTGAAGTTAAGGTAATAAACCTTTCCACTTGCTCCATCAGCTGATGCAGAATCCCCTGCTGAATCTCCTGAAGCGCTTGAACCACAACCTGCAAATGTTGCAGTTGCCATCATTGCGATTAACCCCAGTGCCAATACTCTCTTTCTCTTCATTTCTTACACTCTCCTTTTTTGAAGTTTAAAATTTTATGTTTCTCATCCCTATATTCGATAGGAATGTTAAAACCAATTTTTAAACTTCTCGGAAGGACTCACCTTCTCGTAACGTGGTAGACAGTAAGATGTGCTTATGATTCTTTTTACCTTTAATGATATCAACCACAAGCTTTACCGCCTCATCACCCATTTCTTCCATAGGCTGACAGAGAGTGCTCAATACCGGATTCATATACTCAGAAGCCTCAATACCATCGATACCGATTACAGCAACATCTTTTGGTATTGATATTCCCGCCTCTCTAAGGGCTTTCATAGCGCCCATAGCCATGTTATCCGAGATAGCAAATACTGCCGAAAAGTCGTTATTCTTTTTTAACCATGCTTTCATGCCCTCATAGGCATCAGCAATGTTGTAACTATTTATAGGAATGATGAGATTCTCATCAAGTTCTATACCAAAATCATTAAGTGCTCTTTCATAGCCTGCAAATCTTACCTGGCTGACTGAGCCATCATCTGGACCAGACAGAAGAACTGCAATTCTCCTGTGTCCCTCTTTGAAAAGATACTCTACTGCTTCATAAGCAGCCTGATTATCATCTATGCAAACACTTGAATAATCTGATTTATCCAGTGTTCCGTACTGATTATTAAAGGTACAGCAAACAAATGGCACATTTATTGCTGAAACCTGCTCCTTAGTGTAATTAAGTCTTCCTCCAAGAAAAATAATTCCAAGAAGTCGTTTATCTCTTTCCATTCTAGCTGCTGCTAAGATTTCATCATCTGAAGTACCAATCTGCTGCATCACCATTGTGTAGCCAGCCTTCTCAATCTTGTCAGCAATCTCAGTAATAATCTTTGTGTAGAATGGATTTGAAATACCTCTTACTACCAGTCCTATATTGTCTGAAGAAGATTTTCCTAAATCTCTTGCACTGGTATTTGGTATGTAATTGTATTCATTAACAACAGCAAGGACCTTTTCCTTTGCTGTTTCACTCACATCTGGGTGATCGTTTAGTACACGCGAAACCGTGCTAACGCTGACCCCTGCCAGTTTAGCTATATCTTTGATTGTCATTTGTTTTCCTTCCGTAGAGCATATTGCTTTTTACATGGGGCCTAATCCATGTTATTCTTGGAAACGTTTCTGGTAACGTTTCCAGTTCATGATAAAATCATAACGTAACCATCTGGTTACGTCAATATACTTTACGTTTTTCGCTTTTTACGACAAATTACAATTAAAACATTCGTGCATTATATACAAAAAGCTACTATGTACGGCTTGAAAGCCGTAACATAGTAGCCCTTAATTTATCTAGGTGCGATAAGTGTATTTAAATCTACCCCAACCATTGCGTTTGCTTTTGCTACATAATCTGTTTCACCAGCATGCTTGTAGAACTCGTATGAAGGCTTCTGTGTGTTGCCATATCTCATAAGACCGAATGCTAAGCCCTGTGGTACTTCAATTACAGGATCATCTTTCTCGCGTGAAAGAATGAAACCGTCAATGTGACTATTATTATTTACAACAAGCATTGCGTATGTAATAGCCGCACACTGAATATCTTCACCCTGTGATGAAGTGTACCCCTGCTCTGAAAGCTTTACAGTACGTACTGCACCGGATGGTGAAAGTAATTCTGGCTGACTGAGGAAATCAGTTACTACATCAATATTGTAAACTGATACAAATCTTGTGTTCTGGCTACGCTGAATGTTAGCTGTTGCAACCCATGGTGTAGCTGATGTCATTGGATAATTGTATGCATGGAATGCAAGTCTCCAATCAATATTTCCCTGGCTTCTAATGTAGTTGTTAAACTGAGTGATAAATGCCTTTGATCCATGAACTGTTCTCTCGTTAAGAGCCCAGTGATGATCTGTACAAATATATACATTAGCATTTGCGTTTTCTGACTTAATTGCGTTGTAAAGAACGCGGAATGCATTAGCATACTCCTGAGTATATACTGGAAGATTTCCACCACAGCTCATGTAGTTCCACTCATTCCAAGCATTAACCTCGTTACCAATGATAAAATTATCTACTCTTGCATTCATTCCAAAATATGAACGTGTAAGCCATCTCTGGGCAATGAATGAACCAGCTGCTGCAAGTAACTCAATACCTTCAGTTGTATTTGCATTAAGACCATAGTAATTATGAGCGCCAAGACCATTGTATGCATATGGGTTGATGAACTCCTGCTGTGAAGCCTGGTCCACAAGAAGAATCATTGTAACCTGAACACCCTGCGAATTTAGACGACCAAGGTAATTATCAAATGCTGTAATGTAACGTGTATCAAAGTTATATGTTTTTCCGTTGTAAACATAAGGAACACCACTACCGCCTGAAATCTTTGAAAGTGGAAGTGAAACTGTTGCCTGCTTTACACCGAGGTCTGCAAGTGTACGCATTCCAAGGTTATCCATGCTGGCATCTGTAAGAATACCCTTCTTACCATTGTCCATTCTTGCAACTGCACGTGAACCGCATGCCTCAGGATTTGTGATGTACATGCTGTTTGATGCTGCTGTAAGAGCTCCGCCCTTCATAACACAGACTGTAAACTTCTTAAAAAGAACAGACTCAGCTGAATTCTTATTTAAAGGGAATGAAAAGTTTGCTGAAGCTGCCACAGGAGCCTGTGCAACCTCCATACCTGTATTGCCTGCCTGATTTGGGTCAGATGCAATAAGGTGATAAATTCCATCATCAGATGCTGTCTGTCCTGAAGCTGCAACTACAACATTGCCGCCTTCAATAACAGCTCCTCCAATAGCCACTCCACTGGCTGCCTCTACTGTGAGGCTAGGCGCCCCAGCAAACATTGTTACAACAAGTGCTAGGGCAACAATAGCACTCGCGATTCTCTTGAAAACTTTCATATTACCTATAATTTCCTTCCTAAAATAAAACAATTTGCCTATATCATAGAACTACTCATGGAGCTAACTCCATGAGTAGCTATTTACTATTTAATTATCGAGGTGTGATAAGTGATGTAAGATCACCACCTGCTGCTGCACTTGCCTGTGCGATAATATCTGGAGATGTTGGATTCTGATAGAATGCATATCCCATCTTCTGGGAACCGTCTAAATTACAAAGTCCATAAGAAAGTCCCTGTGCCAACTCCTCTGGATGATCCACCTCACGAGTGATAATCAATCCATCAACATATCTATTGTTTTCTGCGACGAGATTTGCATATACAAGTGATGCTGCCTGAAGTGCTTCGCCTTCATGACTTACATATCCAACCTCTGAAAGCTTTACAGATCTAACTGCGCCCGTTGATGAAAGCATATCTGGTGTACATAAGAAATCTGTCAAAACATCTATATTTGCAACTGTAACGTATGGAGTACTCTGGCTGTGCGAAACGTTCTTTGATGTCTCCCATGCTCTTGGAGCATAAAGTGGAGCATTATATGGATGCACTGCAACTCTCCAATCTACGTTTCCTTCACTCTTAATAATTGTATTAAGCTTTGTAAGGAACTCCTTACCTGAAATGTAATAAGAAGCCTCTGCTCTTGACCACTGGTGATCGATACATGTGTAAACATTTGCTGTAGCATTTTCTGACTTGATGCCGTTGTACATAATACGGAATGCCTTAGCGTATTCCTGCATGAACACATCGTTTGAACCACAGTTCATGTAGTTCCAAAGCCACCAAGCATTTACCTCATTACCAATGATGAAGTTATCTACCTGACCATGACCTGTTCCAGCATAATGTCTTGCAAGAGAAGATGCTGCATTCTGAAGTGCTGCAATACCCTCTGCTGTGTTAGCGTTCATTCCGTAGTAATTGTGAGCACCTAAACCGTCATAAGAATATGGATTAATATATTCCTGTGGTGAAGCACCATCAATAAGAATGATTACATTAACCTGCATACCAAGTCTGTTGTATTTCATTACTGAATAATCATATCCAGCAAGTCTATTAATCTGAGAAATAGGAATATTTAAATTAACCTGCTTTGCACCAAGTGCTGCTGGCTGATTCTTATCAGCAACAGACTTTAACAACTCAGGAAGAATACCCTTCTTTCCAAAATCCATACGGCCTGGAGCAAGTGTTGCACATGCCTCTGGATTAGTAATATACATACTGTTCGACACTGCCTTAAGTGCGCCACCTGACATAACGCAAACAGTAAATTTCTTATAAAGCATTGAATTTGCAGTTCCTTTTGAAAGAGGTACTGAAAACGTTGCTGCTGCAGATACGGCTGTCTGTGCCACATCTGTTCCAGCAGGTGCAACCTGATTTACGTCAGAAGCAACTAGATGATACATACCATCATCTGAAGCTGCTGTTCCCTGAGAAGCAACAGCTACATTACCTCCCTGTATTAAAACACTACCAATTGCAACACCAGATGCGCTAGCTGCTTTAGCCTCGGCGGTAAGGCTAGGTGAAACTGCAAATGTAGTAACCATAAGTGTCAACACAAGTGCTATACTAGCAATCTTCTTAAACAATTTCATAAAACCAAAACTCCTTTCACATTCAACCCTGTGATTCTCACATAAAAAAGTGAGCATAACCAATATACAATGGAATTATAAAAAATATGTGAAAACTTAATTGACGGTGAAAATATAACACAAACAATTCACATTTGAAAAGATATTTTCCTGTGAAATGTTTGTGAACAACAAAAAAGCCTGTGGATATACCACAGGCCAATAAAATTATTGATTTATTCTGCTATTTTCCATTCCTCTACATCCACAACTCCAAATGTAGTTATTCTAAGATTTGGAATTACTGGAAGCGCTGTAAAACTCAAAGTCATAAATGGATCTATCCCCCTACGCACCCCAGTAGCATAGGCAGCATCATGTATCTCAACCAGCTTTTCTTTTGCGCTTTCTGCTGACTCACAACTCATCAATCCTGCCACTGGCATAGAATAAGTCGCCTGAACCTTTCCATCACTATAAACAAGTGCTCCCCCGTTTATATCTTTAAGCGCATTAATGCCAGCTGCAATATCCTCATCCGAGGTTCCTATGGCGATAATATTATGACTGTCATGAGCAACTGAAGTAACTATTGCGCCATTTTTTAAACCATATCCCTTAATAAACCCTACGCCAACATGGCCTGTATTGTTATGGCGTTCAACAACAACGGCCTTTAAAACATCATCCTCTACATTTATTTCTCTGGCCATACCTTCTCTTGTGGTATACAGTTGGCCGTCTACTATTCCAAGAACTGGAATCTCATTTTCCACATTTAACATCTGTGCAGTAATTTTTGGCATATGAAAGCTGTCTGCAGCCTTCTTTCTTAGTTCTTCTGAAATGTTGCTCTTGCAGTGTTTCACCAAATAATCGTCTGTAAGCTCATTGCCTGCCTTATATACACTGTGAATATCTACGCCCTTCACATCGTTTAGTACTACAAAATCAGCTAAAAATCCTGGTGCAATAGCACCTCTGTCACGTAATCCAAAATAACTGCCTGCAGTGAAAGACGCCATCTTATACGCAACCGCAGGCTCAGCGCCCAATTTTATAGCCTTTCGTATTATGTTATCAATATGGCCGTGGTCCATAATGTCATTTATATGTCTATCATCAGTACAGAACATACAATGACTGGCATACGGCTCTTTACAAAGGTTAATCAGTGCCTCTAAATTCTGAGCAGCTGTACCCTCGCGAATCATAATCCACATTCCAAGGCCAAGCTTTTCCAGTGCTTCTTCTAGACCAGTGCACTCATGATCTGACAGAACTCCTGCAGCTGCATATCCCATCAACTGCTTTCCAGTAACACCAGGAGCATGACCATCTATAAGCACATCATTTAAAATCGCACCATATGTCTTATCGATAACAGTCTTTTTTCGGGAAACCACGCCATTAACGTCCATCATCTCAGCTATTCCACGGACACGTTTATTTTTATATAAAGGTTCCATATCCTCCGCCAAAATAGTAGTAGAGGACTCATCGAATTCACAGGATGGCACGCAAGATGGAAGCATGAAAAATACATCCATAGGAAGGCTTTCTGTAGCCTCCAGCATAAGATTTATTCCATCGATACCCATAACATTAGCTATTTCGTGTGGATCCGTAAGAATAGCAGTTGTGCCATGTTTTAACGCCTCTTTGGCAAAAATCTCCGGAATTACAGTAGTACTTTCAATATGAATATGAGAATCAATAAACCCTGGGACAATCGTCTTTCCAGTTAAATCAATTTCCTTTTCCCCCGTATAGCTTCCAATTCCTGCAAATGTTCCATAGGCAATAGCTACATCCCCTTCTTGAAACTGATTCGTAAAAACATTCAGATACTTTACATTCTTTAGCACAAGCTCAGCCAGCTTTTCGCCACTTGCAACAGAAAGAAAGTCTTCATACTCCGCCCTTGTCATGTTCTTCTGTTGATAATTCATTATATATTCTCCTATGTACACAAAAAGCCCAAGGGAAATTCCCTTGAGCCCTAAAAATTACGCCTTTGCCCTGGCAATCTCCTCTTCAAGCCATGCAATAACATCATCCAAGCCTTCACCAGTCTTACCGCTTACAAAGAAAATCTTTGCATTTGGGTTCAGCTTCAATATTCTTTCTGTAACTTTTTCCTTGCTAAAATCAAAATAATCCAGTGTATCAATCTTATTAATAAGAACAACATCACTTATTTCAAACATAAGTGGATACTTAAGAGGCTTATCATCCCCCTCCGGAACTGATAAAAGCATAAGATTCTTATTTGCACCTACATCAAACTCTGCTGGGCAAACAAGATTACCAATGTTTTCCAATATAAGAAGATCCAAGTCCTTTGTGTCGTACTCCATAAGAGCACGGCTGGTCATATCAGCATCGATATGGCAAAGTCCCATGTTGTGAATCTGAATAGACTCCACACCTGTAGCATCAGCTACACGCTGTGCATCAATGCTGGTCTCGATATCCACATCCATCTCACCAATCTTATACTTATCCTTCATTCTGTTAATAATAGCAGAAAGCGTGGTTGTCTTTCCTGAGCCAGGGCCTGACATTACGTTTACAAAAAATGTCCCCTGGTCTTTCATCTGCTGACGAATGGCTGCGGCAGCAGCTTCGTTTTCAGCGAAGACGCTCTCTCCAATTTCAATTACTTTTACTTCACTCATTAATTATTTACCTCTTAAAAATTCCCTTACATTTTTATATAGTAGCTTATATGTATAAAAAAAGCCAGCGAGTTATTCGCTGGCGTTGTTATCGGGGAGTGCGACCAAAGTTACCCTTGGTCGCTGAGTTATGAAAAATTTGGTATTAGCTTTTCGCTAGTACGATAAGTACTATAACACGTGCAAACCGTTTCCGCAAGATATTTTTTCATAATTTTTTCACAAAATTGTATTTTTCTTGTATTTTGGGTTAGTTGCAACTAGCCTAATACACAGGGTGTGTATTATTGTCGAAAATTCAGCATTACCAAGGCTTGCAACCCGTTATGCAAAACATCTTATCAGGTATGTAAAACTCATCATGTTCTATGAAAATGCGGCTTCCAAAATCAATATTTTTCGTAATATTTTCGTAATTATTTCGTAGTAATACCTCTTCATCCCACTGTGGTCTGTCCAGCGTACTGATTGTCAGCATATGGTAAATGTCATGACATTCATCTTTCAGACTATCTGAGATTTTGCTATGAGCAAGATTCTCTGGACTCTTGAGATTATGTGCTCCCTTGGCGTACTCAGCATCGAAATTAATTAGAATTCCGCCTTTTTTCAGCACTCGGTTCCACTCACAATAAGCTTCGATAGGATGTGGAAGTGTCCATGTAAGATTGCGGCTAATGACTACGTCGAAGGTCTCATCCTCGAAATCAAGCTTCTCAGCATCACCGGAAACTGCCCTTGCCTGTGAGGAAACTAGTCCGTATATCCGAATCATTTCATTTGCTTTGGCTACCATCTCCTCTGTAAGATCGATTCCTATAACCTGATGTCCCATCCTTCCAAGAATGATTTCAAAAAAGCCAGCACCACAACCAACATCTAATATCTTAAGGCTTTTACCCTGTGGAAGGAGCTTTTCAATCTCTCCTGCCCAACGCGCTGCCTTATTACTTTCAATTTCATCATGACGGAGCTCAAAGAAACTATCTGCACGCTTCGTCCAATAGCACTCTACTTTCTCCTTTATGTTATCTGCCTCATCCTCAAAGGCAATATGATGTAACTCACCCATTATTATTTCCTAACTAACTTCACCATAAACAGTGGTGTAGATTTATAATTAACCAGTTCTTTTTTTGAATATACAAGCCGGCCTACGTCCTCCTGAACAGATACCTGTCCAACATTTAATTCCGTAAGATATTCCAAATCCCACTGAGGACGAAGCTTGGCCGTTAGCGGCATTTTGCCAGCGATGACTTCCATCTTGTCGAAATTTTCTCCAATGTTGTAATCGCCATAGCCTTCCTCAGCAACATTCTGACGATCTTCAACATATGCGGCACGCTTATCTTCATCAATAAGATATCTGTACCAATTGGCATCAAATACCATCATGAGACCTCCTGAACGCAATACTCTGGTCCAATGCTGATATGCCTTTGCTGGGTCTGGAAGATTCCATGTAAGATTTCTAGAGATTACTACATCAAAGCTACCATCCTCAAAATCAAGATTCATAGCATCTCCTTGAACAAAATGAATCTGATTTGCAAACCCACCAGCATTGGCTCTTGCTTCTTCTATCATAGTCTCAGCGAAATCATATGCTGTGACCTTATATCCCGCCTCTGCAAGAATGATAGAGAGGAACCCTGGACCTGCGCCAATATCTATAATGTTGATATCAGCTGGTGCCTTATCAGGAAATGCTGCTGTAATCTCCTTAGTCAAAAAAGACGTCCAAGTATTTCTTTGGGCGCCTGACAATTCTTCTTTATTAACTTCCGAATAGCCTGCTGCGCGCTGTAGCCAATAGGCTTTATTTTCTTTTGTTAAATCTGCGTTCATATTGCTTGAAGTATACCACACCTGTCTATTATTCCCAACCACAGTTATAGGATAGAGTCCACTAAAGATTTAGTGTACTCAGCTTGTGGATTATTGATGATGTCATCAGGCCTTCCCTGGTCAACAATCACCCCATCATAAAGCACTAATACTCTGTCGCAAAAGCTCTGCACCAGCGCTAGATTATGGCAGATAAAAATTATGCTTAAATCTCTTGTTTTACGGAGCTCATCCAAAAGCTCCATAATCTGCTTCTGAACGGTAACATCCAGGGCGCTGGTAGCTTCATCACAAACTAAAATGTTAGGTTCCACCGCAAGAGCTCTGGCAATCGCAGCTCGCTGACACTGACCACCACTTACCTGATGCGGATATTTATTAGCAAACTCTGCTGTAAGTCCTACCTTTTCCAAGAGCTCAGCCACCATTGTAGATGCTGCAGATGCAGAAACGCCTCTGTTTCTCAGAGACTCTCCTATACTATATCCAAGAGTCTTTCTTGGATTAAAGGACTCTACTGGATTTTGGAAAACCATCTGTATTTTGCTGTAAAGCTCTAGTGGGTTCTCACGCTTCTGCCTTTGGATATCATTATCGCATATACGAATCTCGCCTTCTGTAGGTGAAATAAGGCCTGTAATCAGCCTTGCTACTGTACTTTTGCCACTTCCTGACTCACCCACGATACCAAGAGTCTCACCATGTTCAAGAGAGAAGGAAACTCCCTTTAGTGCAAGTGTGTCAGAGTTTCCACGACTTATGTAATTTTTACTAACCTTATTAACAGTAATCATCTCGTCCATTAGACACTCTCCTGACGTCTCTTAAGTCTTGGTACTGCTGACAGTAACATCTTGGTGTAATCATTTGATGGATTATGAAGAATTTCCTTTGCAGGACCATACTCCATCATATGTCCATCCTTCAGAACAATGACCGTGTCAGCCATGGCAGATGCCACGCTGATGTCATGTGTAACAATAATTATGGCTGATCCAAATAGTTCTCTAAGAGCAAGCATCTCTTCCACAACCTGCTTTTGAACTGCCACATCAAGTGCGCTGGTAGGTTCATCTGCCAAAAGAATCGATGGATTTAAAAGCATTGTAATTGCAATAGCCGCTCTTTGGTTCATACCACCAGAAAGCTCAAATGGATAACTATTCCACAGCTTTTCTGGATTCTTGAAATTTAGCTTTTCAAATAACTCTAAAGCTTTGGATTTTGCATCAGACTTATTTATATTTTTATGGGCAGCAATGCTTTCAAGTATCTGATCCCCAATGGTTCTAATTGGGCAAAGTGAGCCTTTAGCATCCTGAAAAATCATTCCAATTTCAGCGCCACGAATCTGACGCATCTCTCTTTCACGAAGGGATAAAAGGTTCGTGCCTTTATAACTAATCTTTCCCCCGGTAACTTTTCCATTATCATTTAACAAGCCCAGTGCAGAGCGAATCAGAGTACTTTTACCACTACCTGATTCGCCTACCAGAGCCAGTATTTCTCCCTCATGTAAAGAGAAGCTAATGTTGTGAATAACGGGGCACTTCTCGAAGGAGATTTCTACATTTTCGTAAGTTAATAATGAATCCATATTATTCGATATCTAAATCTGCTGTGAACTCATAGTAATCACTTGAGTGTGCTACAAGTCCTGTTACGTTTGATTTTGTAATCATGCTCATACGAAGGAATGAACAGAATATAAATGCGTTGTCATCAAGAATCTGCTGCTGCATCTTGATTGCAATATCACCTCTGGCATCTGCATCAAAGGTAGCGTTCATTTCCTCTGCAAGCTTCTGAATCTCATCGCTGTGATATGAGCCACGGTTCTTTGATGAATCATCTAAGCAGTGTGTTGTAAAGAAATACATTGGGTCGCCAATTCCACAGGTAACGAAGGCTGCTGCATATACATCCCATGTATCTTTCTCTGCTACGATTGTTCCGTGGTCTGCTGTAACGTTAAGCTGGATATCAAAACCGATATCCTTAAGAGTTGCCTGAGCACTCTCTGCAAGGAGTGGAAGCTCCTGACGGCTAGGGTAACTAATCCATCTGATAGTAAGAGTCTGGCCATCCTTCTCACGGATTCCGTCTCCATCTGTATCTACCCAGCCTGCTTCCTCTAAAAGAGTCTTTGCTGCTTCTGGGTCATAGCTGTCTGTCTTAACTACATCTCCACCAAAAGTGAAGTTATCTGGGAAGGCACCAACGCCAACATAGCCATAACCATTTAATAACGTATTTACGAATCCCTCTTTGTCGATACCCATAGCAAGTGCCTGGCGGACTGCATCATCCTTAATTACAGGTGAGTTGTAGTTCATCTGGCAATAGAAAGCACGACTTGTAGGTGTACCTGTGAATACATAATCATCATTTTCAAATAATGGATAGTTTGCATATGCCATTCCATAAGCTGCATCAATATCTCCATTCTGAAGTGCAAGTGCAAGTGTATCTCCATCAGAGATTGTAAGGACTGTAGCCTCATCAATCTTTACATCACCATTCCAGTAATTCTCATTCTTTACAAGCTTAAGATGGTCACTTGTAACAAGCTCTGTACATACAAATGGACCTGTGCCCACAACGATACCATCAGCATTTCCTTCCTCAACATCTATTACGCATCCATAAGGATCGCAAAGGTAATTAATAAGTGTAGGCTTTGGTGTAGTTGTCTTAATTGTAAGAGTCTGACCATCAGCCTCTATTGTATCAATAGCAAGGTCTCCTGCTGCTCTTTCATGAACTGCTACAAGATCCTCGATGCAAGCCTTTACAGCTGCTGCATCAACAGTCTTGCCATTTGAGAATGTAACTCCATCCTTAATAACAATCTGCCATGTAAGCTCATCTATATTTTCATAGCTCTCTGCCACCCATGGCTCAAGCTCCATATTGTCGTTGAATTTAAATAATGTCTCTCCAATGCCGTAACGGATGCATGCCCATCCACAATAAGTATCATGTGGGTCGATGTTTGCCTCCTCGTTTTCTGCATTAAATGTTGTGTCTCCAAATGTGAATGTCTTTTTGCCATCTGTTACCTGTGCTGTATCTGAGCCTGACTCAGACTTTGCTGCACCACAGCCTGTAAATGCAGCTACTGTAAGTGCCATAGCAATAACAAATGCAACTGACTTCTTTAATCCTTTCATATTATCAATACTCCTTTCTCTAGATAGCGCGGTTACTTAGGATCTAAATAATCCCTGACCGTATCACCCAATAAATTAAAAATTACTACCGAGACGAAAATTGCAAATCCCGGCGAAAGTACCACCCATGGATAGGTCTGAAGCATGCTTCGTCCGTTTGACATCATGCTGCCCCACTCTGCAACAGGTGGCTGGGCTCCAAGTCCTAAAAATGAAAGACCTGCAAGCTCCATCATCATTGTTCCTATATCTAACATGGATGTGACCAATATTGGTCCCATGATATTAGGCAAAATATGGCGAGTGATAATCTGCAACGGACTATCTCCGGCCAGTCTTGCTGCCTGGATGAAGGACAATGCCTTCACTGATAATGTCTGGCTTCTGGCAACTCTCGAATATTTCGGCCAGCTTATAACTGCCAGGGCTATTACTGCATTTACGATTCCTCCACCCAAAAGGGCTGCCACAGCAAGGGCGAATACAAGCCCTGGAAAGGCCAGGAAGAAATCTGATATTCGCATTACCACTGAATCGATTTTGCCTCCGAAATAGCCGCATATGACGCCTACAGCGGTACCGAATATAGTAATGATGGCAACCAAAGCCAATGTTGATAAAATACTGGCTCTGGCACCGATGATGATTCGTGAAAACATATCCCTGCCATAGGTATCTGTTCCCATAAGATGCTCCGCTGATGGGGCATTGTAGCTAAGGGATAAATCCTGTGCATAAGGGTCATATGGACATAGCCTGTCAGCAAATATGGACACGAGAATCAGAGCGGCTGCCAATATCGTAAATACGATAAGTTTTGTACCGGGCTTCTTATTCATTACCTGTGCCCTCCAATCTGATTCTTGGGTCTAAAATTCTGTAGGACAAATCTGTAATCAGATTTACAGTCACATAAATGATGGCCATCCACATAACATATGCCTGGATAATTGGATAATCACGCATGTTGATGGCATCAACAGCCATCTTGCCAACACCATCCCACATGAAGATGGATTCTACAATGGCAGTACCACCAAGAAGACTTCCTATTGAAAGTGCAAGCAGGGTAATGATAGTAACCAGACACTCTCTCATAACACTCTTCCATAGAATCACGGAAAACTTCACACCACGGGATTTTGCTCCCAATATATAATCCTTGCTAAGCTCATCGAGAACTGTAGCTCTTACCTGACGAAGATATTTTGCGCTCATGGCGATAGCTAAAGTGAAAGTAGGCATAGCTACAGCCGATAAGCTCATATCCTTGGAAATGATTGGGAACCAACCTAATCGGATACCTAGAAAATACATCAGCACAAGGGATACGAAAAAGTTTGGCATACTGTTGCCAATAAAGCTGACGAATCTTATTAAATAATCCCAAAATTTATTTTTGTAAACTGCGGAAATGATGCCTAAAGGGATTGATATTACTATGGTAAGTAAAATAGATGTAACTGTAAGAAATAGTGTAGCTGGAAGCTTTGAAATGAATGTCTCAAAAACATCCTTTCCTGACACGTAACTCACTCCCATGTCACCATGGAGAAGCTTTCCAAACCACACACAATATTGAATTAAGAAAGGCTTATCCAATCCCAGCTCCGCCTTCGCCGCCTGAAGCTGTGCCTCTGTGACTACCTGTCCTGTGTTAAGCATCTTCTGCTCTACAACATCGGAGCCAGCCAGTCTCATCATAGCAAAAGACAAAAACGTGATTGCAATAAGTATTGGAATCAATTGTAAAATGCGTTTTATGCTATATTTCAAAAAAGAATACCTCTTATAATTTCCACAATATTACTAGACACTTTAGTGTACATTCTGCCTGTGACAGATTCAAGAAATTATAGAGGTATATATCATTCATAAAAAGAATAAAGATATTCCTCAACGGAATATCTCTATTCTGCCAGGCTCCTCTGCCGCCATATGAAAAAGCAGCAGGTAATTGCTTACCTGCCGCCTTTTGATTATTTCTTTTATTAAAAATTATTAATCTTGAGTAGATGATGAACCAGATGATGTTGAACTCTGTGATGCATTTGGAATCTGAATTGATCCATACATATATGTGCCAGACTCCTCATTATAAATACCGATTGTTACATCCTTTGAGTTGCCTTCCTGCTCTACACCAGCACAAACAGTGTACTCTGTATCAGCATCACCCTTGGTATCAACATCCATCCAACCTATCTGACCAGTAGAAAGACGCTCTCCATTATTTCTATAACCATAAGTACCAGTAGAAATATTATTATCTGTAAGATAACGATAGTATTCGTCTGTACAAACTTCATATGGGATAGGTGTCTTATGTCCCTCAGCATCAATTGTTCCACCAACATAATACATTTCAGGAACCACATTAGGGCCAACAGGGCCGTATGTAGGATTATGTGAAACAGCGCCATTTACATATGAAGCAGCCACTTTCATTGATAATATATTATCTCCATCTTCTACATCTGAATAATGTTGTGTTGTTGCATAGAGACCATCATGTGAATTAGGACCAGTAATATATCTAATGTTACTTGTATAGCTACCAGTTGAAATCTCATCTTCTATTTCTTTACTTAATTCCTGAGTATAAGTATCTACTTCAACCTTTATAGTACCCTTGTAATCAGAACTTGTAACCTCAACTGCATCACTAGTCTTAAATACTACAACTGAGCCCTCTGTATCAATATCGCCATCATAAACTGCTGTACCAGTTGAATTGTCATATACAAAGTATGTAAGAATTCCATCTCCAACTTTAATTGTGCCAATCTCCTTGAAGCCCTTTAATCTCTCTACATCCTTGCTACTACTAATTACGTATGTACCTGTAGATGTCTCAACAACTGCCATCTTCTGCTGAACATGAGCTCTTTCTACTGCAGCATTTACAGTCTTAAAGTCCTTTGTACCCATATTAGATGCAAGGAAATAAACATTAGGTGTAATTTTGACTGGCTCCTCACTTAATGTAGTTACTGTAATACCAGCTCTTGCACACATCTCCATTGTTGTAAGAGTTCTATTCTCAACTAAACCTACAGTTGCATAATGTCTGTAATATCTAATAATATCAAGTCCGAATGCTTCCTTTACATCTGAGTAAGCAGATGCATAAGCAGCTGGATCAAAGTTTGAGTTACATGTACGTCCTTCAAAAATACCACATGTATAGAAGTGTTCAAATAACTTGTCTGGATCTGTTCCAATCAACTCAACGATGTCAGGATTTTCAGCCATATAATACTCTAAGTCAAATAAACTCTTTAAAAGTGTTAAATCATCCTTAGTTACTATTCCATAATTAACCTCATCTGGGCTAGCAGCCTGTGTAAGGCCTTCTGCATTAGAAACAATTGTTGGAGCAGCGATTCCGCCTACAACAACTACAGATAATGCAACAGCTAAAAACTTCTTCATGTTCATCTCATACCTCCTTGAACATATCTCCCAACTGTTACAGATAATACCCACCCTGCTAATGTTTTGCAATATATAACCTTTAGTTTTCTATGAATCTTTTGTGTATTGCAGTAAAATCTGTGTAAAAAAATACAGCAGGTAATTATTTCATCACCTGCTGCATACTAGAAATGGGGTTTTATTAAGTTTGTACTTTAATAGGTTTTACGATTTATGAAAAAGTTTATGGGAAAAGCTTAAATATCCAGTCGATAATACGCTTAACCACTTTAACAACTACCTTTACTACCTTCTTAATTACAGTGATAACCTGCTCTGGTGTTGGTGCTGGCTTTGGTGTTGGCTTTACCTCAGGAGTTGGTGTTGGTGTTACTACTGGTGTTGGAGTTGGTGTTGGCTCAACAACTGGCGCTGGGTCTGTTGGGTTGCTTGGACTTGGCTCAACTGGAGCTGGCTCTCCTGACTCACCTGGAGCTGGCGCTGGTACTGGCTCATCACCATCTACCTCTACTAACTCGATATCATCAATATAAACGTCGTGCTTTTCTGTAATTCTAATTCCGTCTACAGAACCCATTGTGATGTTAAATCTTGTGTTAGGGTCTGTCTCGTTTTCCATAGTAAATGTATGAGTAAATGTCTTCCACTCTGGACCGATTTCTACAGAGCCTGTGCCGCTGTAGTTTGTCCAAGCACCTTCAAATTCCTGAAGAGAGTACTTGATTACTCTGTTGATAGAAGACTTTGCTCTGAATGAAACCTTGTATGTCTTCCCCTTCTCAAGATTTACTCCATCCTGATTGAGCTGTACATACCAGCAGTTGTCATCTGTTTCTGCAACTGTATCTTCTATTGTCATAGCAAATGTGTTATCGTTACCATTCATGTTATCGATAACGTAATTCGCATTTACGGAATCATAAATGTATGGGCTGAAACCCGCAATGCCTGCATTAAATGAACCATTCTTGATAAGAGCTGCTTCTGTGAAGAATACATTATCAAGATAATATGTGCCTGGCTTTGTAAAACGAAGCTCTACATTTGACTCGCTACGGCTTAAGTTCTTCTCTACTACAACCTTCTTTGCAAAGTGCTTAAGTGAATCTGTAAGCTCAGGTGTTACGCTCTGTCCTGCTACCTCTACTGTAATACCATCTGCATCACCGTTTTCTGTATAAGCATCAAAGCTGATTTCGTACTGACCAGCTGAAATTGGTGAAAGCTCATTCTGGCTGATTACAATTGGCTTCTTTGCAGATGTACCCTTAGGTGCAACCACCTTTAGCATACGTGAGTTTTTCTTATTTGTAACTGAAACTGCATCCTTGTCCTTGTCTTCAATATCCCAGTAACCA
>JAEEGL010341155.1_pt1 | contig 21705 bp, 20 predicted proteins | sample 9134231 | NCBI WGS metagenome assembly JAEEGL01 (sample SAMN16246548, study PRJNA631951) | gut metagenome | biome: gut microbiome; feature: rumen; material: fiber-attached | host: Bos | place: Iran: Karaj | collected 2018-10
TCTTATCCACACTGTCCACAATCGCGCAAACCCTTGAAAACACTGGCTTTGCGGCAAAATCAACTGTTTTATTTTCGTGATCGCGGTGATATAATCCATCACATATCAAGTTGCTTTGAAATAATTATGAGACAGGTGAGATAGATGGATCAGATCACGCTTAACAGTGATTTATGTTGTGACGCGCTCGTGATCCCCGGTGCCGCAGTGGAAAGGTGCCTTCGGGAGGCGAACGAATCACAGCTCAAGATATATCTGTATCTTTTGAAAAACGGTGCCGAAAGTACAACGGTAAGTTCGATCGCGGATTTCTTTAACTATTCCGAACAGGACGTAAAGCGTGCGCTCCGGTTCTGGAATGCAAAGAGCAAAACGGTAAAGAGTTCTGCAGGGGGAAATGTTGTGGAGTTTTCACAAAGACCGGTATATTCAAAAGAGAAAACGGCAGCACTCATAGGACAGCCGGATGTTTCGCAGTTGCTGTTCGTTGCCGAGCAATACATGGGACGTCCGATCAAACAGGATGAAGTATCATCCATTCTGTATATATATGATGGCCTTGGGTTTTCGGCGGACCTCGTGGAGTATCTGCTCGAGTACTGCATAAGCAATAATAAAGAATCATTCCGAAGCATCGAATCGGTTGCTATGGAGTGGAAGGAAGCAGGGGTTGCCACACTTGACGCGGCAAAGCGTCTTACGAGACACATTCCCGCAGAGATGAATGCCGTCATGGAGGCACTCGGATTTCCGAAGGATCATCAACCCGTTGAAGCCGAGATAGCCTATGTCAGAAGGTGGACGGAGAGATACGGCTACGGGATGGATATAATCGGTGAAGCATGCAAGAGAACGGTTCTTGCAACATGCAAACCGAGCATCAGATATGCCAACGGGATACTGAAACAGTGGCATGATGCAAAGGTAGAAAAGCCCGAAGACATTCTTGCGGTCGATGAAGAATTCAAGAGAAAGAACATGGCTGCGACAAAGAGTCCGGCAGCATCTTCAAAGAACGAATCCAAAAAGACATCAGCCGGAAAGTTTCATAACTTTAAGGAAAGGGAATACGACTACGATTCTCTCCTTAAGGACATCATTTCAAATTAGTACGGTACCAAGGAGTATTTGATGGCACTAACACAAATGCAGTATGACGAGATAATGCGCGGTTATGAGAGACGCCGCGAGGCGAGCCGTCATAATGCACAGGAAGCCAGACAGACTGTCATCCGGAAGATCCCGGAGTATCTGCAGACGGAAAACAGGATAACCGATATCGCGATGGAATGTGCGGACAGAGTCCTTGACGGAGACGGAACGGCTGTTGCGCAGCTTCGGAGCAGGATCGACGAACTCCTGGCAAAACAGAAGTCGCTCCTTCGCGAGAACGGCTTCGCGGATGATTTTCTCGAAGAGAAGTTTGAATGCCCGGACTGCAAAGATACGGGATACATCGACGGAGTGACGAAGTGTCACTGCCTGAAACAGGCGATACTCAGATACCGGTACCGCCAGTCTAATATAGAAGAAGTACTCCGGAGAGAAAACTTCGATACATTAACATATGATTACTATACCGACAGCGAATCGGAAAAGATGAAGGGTGTCATCGGCAGATGCAGGGAATTTGCCGACGGATTCGGAAAGAGATACGAGAACATCTTACTGTACGGCAATGTCGGTACCGGCAAGACATTTCTGACCAACTGCATGGCAAAGGAAGTTCTTGATAAAGGATATTCGGTCATTTACTTTACATCCATGCGGTTGTTTGATACACTTTCCCGGGAACTCTTCGGTTACGATCGAGATGATGATTCCTCCCGGGACGTCCAGGATGACATATTCACATGTGACCTTCTTATTATTGACGATCTGGGAACCGAGAGCGTCAATACATTTGTTGCGTCCCGATTATTTGATATACTTAATGAAAGGGACCTTCGAAAGAAGCCGACGATCATTTCGACAAACCTGTCCATGGAGGACCTGGGGAAGAGATATACCGAACGGAATTTTTCAAGGATATTCGGAAACTACGTCATACTCAATCCGGACGTGGAAGATATCCGTATTAAGAAAAGAAGATTTGCGCACTGATTTTGTTTTCTGTTAAGGAAGGAGTTCACCTCTCATGAACAATCCGCGTGAAGAAAAAAGAAACCTCGAGACGATACCGGTAGGATCGCTTAGGATGATCCCTCTTGAAGGATGCAAGGAACTCGGGAAAAAGATAGATTCCTATCTTGTTAAGTGGAGGACCGAGCGAGAGAACGAACACAAGGACTCGCTTGCATTTGCGGGATACCAGAGGGATTCATACATTCTCGATGCCAAGATCGCCAGATTCGGTTCGGGTGAGGCAAAGGGAATAATCAACGAATCGGTCAGAGGAACAGATCTTTATCTCATAGTTGATGTCAACAACTACAGTCTTACATACACATTGTGCGGTATCAAAAATCACATGTCGCCGGACGATCATTACCAGGATCTTAAGAGAATAATCGCAGCCGTCGGAGGCAAGGCCAGAAGGATAACGGTCATAATGCCGTTCCTGTATGAGTCGAGACAGCATAAGAGGAGCACGAGAGAATCTCTCGACTGCGCGCTGGCTCTTCAGGAACTTGTAAGGATGGGAGTCGACAACATCATCACATTCGATGCTCATGACGCAAGAGTACAAAATGCGATTCCTTTAAACGGATTTGAAACGATTCAGCCGACATACCAGTTCATCAAAGGACTGCTTTCAAGCGTTGACGATCTGAAACTTGATTCGGATCATATGATGGTAGTCAGCCCCGACGAAGGCGGAATGAGCCGCGCGATATACACAGCAAACGTCCTCGGACTGGATATGGGTATGTTCTATAAGAGAAGAGATTACACGAGGATAGTTGACGGACGTAATCCGATAGTCAGTCATGAGTTCCTCGGATCGAGTGTCGAAGGCAAGGATGTCATCGTTGTCGACGACATGATCTCTTCGGGAGAAACGGTGATAGAAGTTGCCAAGCAGCTCAAGAAGAGAAATGCCGGAAGGATATTCATTGCGGCGACATTCGGACTGTTCACGAACGGCCTTGCTGTCATGGACGATGCGTATGAGCAGGGACTGATCGACAGACTTCTTACGACGAACCTCATCTATCAGACACCCGAACTTCTGGAAAAAGAATACTATATCAACTGCGATATGAGTAAGTACATCGCATACATAATCGACACACTTAATCATGATATTTCGATAAGCGACCTTCTCGATCCGAATGACAGGATCCAGGCTGCTATCGCGGAATACAAAGAAAATCATACGGTACAGTAAGTTAAAGATAAGGAGAATCAAAATGGCAAGTGAGATCAAAGACATTAACCTGGCACCTTCCGGTGAAAAGAAGATAGAGTGGGTCAAGAGAAATTGTGATCTGCTGCGTACGCTTGAAGAAGAGTTTGTAAAGACCAAGCCTTTTGCCGGAAAGAAGATAGCTCTTTCGGTTCATCTCGAAGCTAAGACGGCATACCTTTGCAAGGTTCTTGCAGCGGGCGGAGCCGAGATGTACGTTACGGGTTCCAATCCTCTTTCAACTCAGGATGATGTTGCCGCAGCACTCGTTAAGGCCGGACTTGAGGTTCACGCATGGCACGGTACCACTCCCGAGGAATATGAGACACATATTCGTGCGGTGCTCTCCCCCGGACCGAACATCATAATCGATGACGGCGGCGATCTTATTCATATGATACATACCGAGATGCCCGAACTCATTCCCGGAATAATCGGGGGATGTGAGGAGACGACAACGGGAATCTTAAGACTTCTTGCAATGGACAGAAACAAAGAACTCAAGTTCCCGATGGTGCTCGTTAACAATGCCGAGTGTAAGCATTTCTTTGATAACAGATACGGTACGGGACAGTCGGTTTGGGACGGAATTAACCGTACGACGAATCTTATCGTTGCCGGCAAGATGGTAGTTGTAGCCGGATACGGATGGTGTGGTAAAGGTGTTGCGATGAGAGCCAAGGGACTCGGAGCGAGAGTGATCGTTACCGAGATCAATCCCGTAAAGGCAATCGAGGCCGTAATGGACGGATTCGACGTTATGCCGATGAAGGATGCGGCAAAGCTCGGCGATTTCTTCGTTACCGTCACGGGCTGCGACAAGGTTATTGATGAAGAAGACTTCATGGAGATGAAGGACGGTGCGATACTCTGCAACGCAGGTCACTTCGACTGTGAGATAGATATGGCAAGACTTCGCGAGATAGCGGTTGAAGCAAAAGAGATGAGAAACAACATCATGGGTTATACCCTTTCGAACGGGAACACTCTCATGGTCCTCGGAGAAGGAAGACTCGTCAATCTTGCATGCGGCGACGGACATCCTGCCGAGATCATGGATATGTCATTCGCGATCCAGGCTCTTTCCGCAAAATATCTCGTAGAGCATGAAGGTTCGTTTGATAAGATGATAATCGATGTTCCCGAAGAAGTGGATCATGACGTTGCCGTAAGAAAACTTGCCTTCCTCGGCAAGAAGATAGATGTGCTGACTCCCGAGCAGGAGGCATATCTTAACAGCTCTTCGGTGGGATAAGATGTTTGTCATTGTCGGTCTGGGAAATCCTTCTTCGGAATATGCCGGAACAAGGCATAATGTCGGTTTTGAAGTCGTTGAGATACTTGCCGACAGGTTTGATATAGCGACCGATTTTGTCAAGCATAAGGCCATATGCGGACGCGGAATGATCGAAGGCAACAAGGTGATGCTCGCCATGCCACAGACATATATGAACCGCAGCGGCGAGAGCGTCAGAGAAATTGCGGACTATTACAAGATAGACGTTACATCGGAACTCATTGTCGTTTATGACGATGTCAATCTCGATCCCGGAAGGATACGCATACGCGGCGGCGGAAGCGCAGGCGGGCACAACGGGATGAAGGATATAATATCGCATCTGGGAACCGATGAATTCACAAGGGTCCGTGTCGGCGTCGGTGAGAAACCGAAAGGATACGATCTTGCCGATTATGTACTCGGGCATTTCACAAAAGACGAACGTGAACTTATGGACGGCGCATTCATAGATGCCGCAAATGCGATTGTCTCGATTATGAACGACGGTATAGATGCGGCCATGAACAGATTTAACAGATCCAATAAAGAAGATGACAAGATCGTTTGATGCACCGTTTTCGGAACTGGCGGAATATACCGCACTTCGCGACCATCTGAAAAAGGGCGAAGGCACGGTTGCCGCGGACGGTTGCGTGGATCCTCAGAAACTTCATATGATACACGGTATTAGCGATGATTTTGATTTCAAAATCATCGTTACTTTTAGTGAGACAAAAGCCAGGAAGATATATGAGGATTATTCGTTCTACGATCCCGATGTCCTTCTCTTCCCTGCAAAGGATCTGATCTTTTATCAGGCTGATATTTCGGGAAACGTGATAACCGAACAGAGAATGCGATGCATCAGAGCGCTTACCGAATCGGACCGTTGTACGATAGTTACGACGATAGATGCGTTCATGGCACATATGCCGCCGCACTCATCCGTCGCGGACGGTATCATTTACATAGATGAAGGCGGTTCGGTTTCGGAAACGGATCTTGCAGCCCAGCTTGTCAAGGCAGGTTACGTACGCAACTATCAGATCGAGGGAAAAGGACAGTTTTCGATAAGAGGCGGCATCATCGACATATTCCCGCTGACTGATGAGAACCCGGTCAGGATCGAACTGTGGGGAGATACGGTGGATTCGATCAGAACGTTTGACATACTCAGCCAGCGGTCGATCGGCAAACTGTCTACAGTAGCCGTATTCCCTGCGACGGAAGCGGTCCTTGATGAGGATAGGATCAGGACCGGACTTGAAAAGGTAACCAAAGAAGCGGAATCGGTAAGAGACAAACTTCGTAAGGAGTTCAGGACGCAGGAAGGTGCGAATGCATTCAGGATAGCGGAGGATCTTAAAGACGAACTTGAGATATCCGGACAGTCGGGTATAAACACCGACAGTTTCCTCGGATATTTCTATGACGATACGGAGAGTTTTTGCGATTATACCGATGCGGGACGAACGGTGTTTTTCTTTGACGAGCCCGCCAGACTTGCGGAGTGTGCAGGTGCGGTTGAAGCTGAGTTTACCGAGAGCATGAGGATGCGTCTCGAAAAAGGATATGCGCTTCCCACACAGACTGGCCTGATATATACGCGTGAAGAAGTATTCGCAAGGCTGGAGGGGATGAGAGGCGTTGCGATGTCAACGCTTGCAATGCCTGCGGGTGTAATGCATACAACGGGATCGTTCGGTATCGTCACCAAGGCGATGAACAGTTACAACAACAGTTTCGAAGGACTTGTGGCCGATCTGAAGAGACTGTCAAAGAATTCTTACCGGACGGTTCTTTTGTCGGCTTCAAGAACAAGAGCCGCGAGGCTTGCGGAAGATCTTCGTGACAACGGGATCAATGCTTTTTATACAGAGGATGAGACAAGGGAAGTAAGGCCCAAAGAAGTCCTGGTGACCTACGGACGTTTGAGTCAGGGATTCGAATATCCGCTCATAAAGTTTGCCGTGATCTCGGAAGCCGACGTGTTTGTTCAAAGACAACGCAAAAAAAAGCACAGATCAAAATACGAGGGAAGTCATATTGCAAGCTTTACCGAACTCAAACCCGGCGATTACGTCGTTCACGTCAGCCACGGACTCGGAATATATCAGGGAATAGAACAGGTAAACGTCGATAACGTCACGAAGGATTACATGAAGATATCCTATAGGGACGGCGGCAACCTGTATATCCCCGCTACCGCACTCGATACTATCCAGAAATACGCATCGGCCGGGGCGGCATCTCCGAAGCTCAACAAGCTCGGAGGAGGAGAGTGGACAAAGACAAAGGCAAAGGTCAGAGAGGCGGTCGATGTCATTGCTCAGGATCTTGTAGATCTGTATGCCGCGCGTTCATCAAGACGCGGATATGAATACGGAAAAGATACTGTATGGCAGACCGAGTTCGAGGAACTGTTCCCGTTTGAAGAGACGGAAGATCAGATCGCGGCGATAAACGAAACAAAACGCGACATGGAATCTTCCAAGATCATGGACCGCCTTATATGCGGTGATGTCGGATACGGCAAGACGGAGATCGCAATACGTGCCGCATTCAAGGCCGTCTCGGAAGGAAAACAGGTAGTGTATCTCGTGCCGACGACCGTTCTCGCGCAGCAGCACTACACGACTTTCTCGCAGAGGATGAAGGATTATCCGATCCGGATAGATCTTCTGTGCAGGTTCAGAAGTGCTTCCGAGATAAGAAAAACGGTCAGGGATCTCGCGTCCGGTGCGGTTGATATAGTCATAGGCACACACAGGGTACTGTCGAAAGACGTTTCGTTCAAGGATCTCGGACTTCTGATCATCGATGAGGAACAGCGCTTTGGAGTGTCCCACAAGGAGAAGATCAAAAAGATCAGGGAAAACGTGGATGTTCTGACCCTTACCGCAACACCGATCCCGAGAACACTTCACATGAGCCTTATCGGGATAAGGGATATGAGCGTTCTCGAGGAAGCGCCTCAGGACCGCGTCCCGATACAGACATTCGTGATGGAATACAACGAGGAACTTGTGAGGGAAGCGATAGGAAGGGAACTTTCAAGAGGAGGACAGGTATTCTATGTGTACAACAGAGTCCAGTCAATCTCCGAAATGGCGGCGTCTCTCTCGGCGATGATACCTGAAGCACGGATATCATTCGCTCACGGACAGATGAAAGAGGCCGAGCTGGAACGTATAATGTATGATTTTGTCTCCGGCGATATAGATGTGCTCGTTGCGACAACGATAATAGAGACCGGACTTGATATTCCGAATGTCAACACGATGATCATACATGATGCGGATCAGATGGGGCTGTCGCAGCTTTACCAGCTGAGGGGACGTGTCGGAAGATCCAACAGGACGGCATACGCGTTCCTTATGTACAGGCGCAACAAGGTGCTGCGTGAAGTTGCCGAAAAGCGTCTACAGGCCATAAGGGATTTTACGGAACTGGGCAGCGGATTCAAGATCGCGATGCAGGACCTTGAGATAAGGGGTGCCGGGAATCTTCTCGGAGAGCGTCAGTCGGGTCACATGAATGCGGTCGGATATGATATGTACTGCAAGCTCCTTAACGAGGCTGTCAGGAAAAAGAAGGGTGAAGAGGTAGTGCCGGAAAACGAGGTTTCCGTCGACCTTGACATAGATGCGTTCATTCCGGACGATTACATCGCAAGCGAAAATCAGAAGATCGATGTTTATAAGAGGATATCGTGTATCGCATCAAAAGAAGAAGCGGACGATATGAGGGACGAACTTACGGACAGGTTTGGAAGCATTCCCAGGTCGGTGGAGAATCTTCTCGATGTCGCATATCTTCGAACCGTTGCGGGAAAAGTATTTGTTACCGATATCTCACAGAAACCGGGAGGCATAGAGTTCAGAGTGCTTTCAAACGCGGATTACGATCCGGTAAAGATAGCGCCTTTTATCGCGGGATACAAAGGTAAACTGAAACTTATCCCGGGAGCGAGACCGTGTTTTTTGTACAGATTTTCGCCGGGACAGGTGGGAACATTGTCTTCCGACAGACGATCACTCGATATCAGTCTGAAGATGTGCGAAGATATGAAGGTACTTGTGACGGCAGGAGAATGATGCTATAATTGCTGCGGTAAGAACTGACGTGAGGTATGTCCTGACGTCTAAGAGCGGGAAGTTTATCCCGATTCAAATATAGAAAGGAAGAACAGTTATGTCATTAGTTACCACAACCGAAATGTTCAAGAAGGCATACGACGGCGGTTACGCAGTAGGTGCTTTCAACGTTAACAACATGGAAATCGTTCAGGGTATCACTGAGGCAGCGGGCGAACTCAAGAGTCCCGTTATCCTTCAGGTATCAAAGGGAGCACGTGCGTATGCCAACCACACATATCTTGTAAAGCTGGTTGAGGCTGCGGTTGAAGAGAATCCCGAGATTCCCATAGCTCTTCACCTCGATCACGGTGATACATTTGAACTTTGTAAGTCATGTATCGACGGCGGATTCACATCTGTCATGATCGATGCATCATCCAAGTCATTTGAAGACAATATCGCTCTTACAAAGCAGGTTGTTGAGTATGCACACGCAAACGGCGTTGTTGTAGAAGCAGAGCTCGGAACACTTGCAGGTATCGAGGATGAGGTCGTTGTTGAAGCAGGTAAGGAAAGTTACACACGTCCCGAAGAAGTTGAGGAGTTTGTTGACAAGACAGGTTGTGATTCGCTTGCCATCGCTATCGGAACAAGCCACGGCGCATACAAGTTCACGGCTGATCAGTGTACAAGAAACGCAGACGGAATCCTTGTTCCCCCTCCGCTTCGTTTCGACGTTCTCGAAGAGTGCATCAAGAGACTTCCCGGTTTCCCGATCGTTCTTCACGGTTCATCATCGGTTCCTCAGGAATTCGTTAAGATGGTTAACCAGTACGGCGGAAACATGCCGGATGCCGTAGGTATCCCTGAGGAGCAGCTTCGTCAGGCTGCAAAGCTTGCCGTATGTAAGATCAATATCGACTCCGATATCCGTCTTGCAATGACAGGTAACATCAGAAAGTACTTCGCAGAGCATCCCGATCACTTCGATCCCCGTCAGTACTTAAAGCCCGCTCGTCAGGCTGTCAAGGACATGGTTGCTCACAAGATCGTGAACGTTCTCGGTTCCGACGGAAAGGCTTGATCGAAAACATCAGTCATATGATCGATATAATAAAGGCTGTCGCTTATGCGGCAGCCTTTACTTTATGCTGTAAATTATCCGAGGAGATTCTTTTTGATCACGACAAGCCGGTCGATAAATGCGGTAAGATACGTTCTTGTGTAGAAAACGAAACGCTCGGAGAATGTGTAATCAAGATACTGTCCGCCCTGTCTGAACGCGCGGATCTTGGCGGCGATCACCTTCTTCTGACTGACGTTGCTCAGGCCGCCGGACTTCTGACGGTATGCTGTACCGTACCCGCCCGAGAAATAGAAAGGGCATTTTGACAGGAACTTCAGTGACAGATCCCAATCCTCATACAGTTTCATGTCTTTGACATATCCGCCGACTTCTTTGTATATATCTATCGGAAAACACAGGTCTCTCGCAACAAATGCTCCCATCGTATGCGTGACGGTTTTGAAACGGATATCTTTCTGAAGGTCATGGATCGTCATGTCGCCGCACACGTTCCCGCCCTCATCGACGGCAACGGTCTGTGAGAATGCGCAGGCCGGAACATCTGATGCGTTGATCTTGTCCATTTCACGTGAAAGCTTATCACTGTCGTAGAGAAAATCATCCGAGTCGAGTGTGGTGGCATACTCGGAAGTACATGCCCTGATCGCGGCATCTCTTGCTGTTGACACACCTTTGTTCTCGTCGGGAAGGATAAGCTTTATCCGCGGATCTTTTGCGGCATATTCTTTGAGGATGTCGCGGGAATTGTCCGTTGAGCAGTCATCGTATATCACGATCTCTTTGAGAGGGTATGTCTGCGAAAGCACACTGTCAAGGCACTTCGGAAGATATTTGGCATTGTTGTAATTGGGTATCACTATCGACAGAGTCTTCATACCGCCATTCTATCAAAGTTTGATAAGGCAGGCAATTTAAAGTATAATAGAAAACTATGGAACTGCTGAAGAAATTCAACTACATATTCAATACAAAGCAGAAGGTTCAGTCGGTATTTCTGTGTCTGGGACTGTTTCTCGGCGCCCTGATGGAACTTGTCGGAGTATCGCTCATAGCACAGCTTGTCGAGCTCATCGGAAAGCCCGAGACGATCGAGACCAATTCGCTCATGAAGTGGCTGTACGGTGTGACGGGCGCGGACAGTGCAAACAGGTTTTTCCTGTACTTCTCGCTGACTCTCATCGGAGTATACCTGTTCAAGAACATATATCTTACGGTGATGGGATACGCCAAGTTCACCTTCATCTACAACAATCAGCTTAGACTTTCGGGCCGTCTCATAGACTGTTATCTGAAGAAGCCTTATACGTATCATCTCGATAAGAACTCTGCAGAGATGATCCGCTCGATAATGCTCGATTCGGAGCGTTTCTTCCAGATGCTTTTGACACTGTTTACCGTGTTTTCGGAAGTTATGGTATCCGTGCTTCTGTGCGTGTACCTTCTGATAGTCGACTGGATGATAACGGTATCGGTGGTTGCCATTCTGCTTGTTTTCTCCGGATTGTATCTTCTTGCGTTTCACGGCAGAACGAAGAAGAACGGAAAGATATCTCAGTACAATGACGGTAAGATGCATCAGGCAATCAATCAGGCACTCGGTGCAGTTAAGGATATCAAGATCCTCCACAGAGAGAAGTATTTCGTAAATGCGTTCACAAAGCGCGGTGCCAAGAAATATACCGCTGTCAGAAACAACGAACTGCTCGGGTTTGTCCCTGCATATCTGATCGAAACGGTATGTGTCGGAACGATCCTCGTGGTGCTTGTAGTAAAACTGTACAACGGTCAGGATCTTAACGACATGATCCCTCAGCTAGCCGCGTTTGCCATGGCTGCATTCAAACTTCTTCCTTCGGCGGGAAAAGTCGTGAACTATCTTAATCTCATTGTGTTCCTGAAACCTTCGGCGGATCTTATATACCGCGATATCAAGGATACGGAGGACATGCTCGGTGTGATGATTTCCGATGAAGACGGACAGCCGGCAAAAGGTGACGCAATAAGAGTTGAGCATGTGTCATACAGATATCCGAACACGGACAGGGATGTTCTGACGGATGTGAACTTTGAGATACCGGACGGTGCATCGGTAGGTCTTGTCGGACCTTCGGGAGCCGGTAAATCCACTATAGCCGATGTTATACTCGGAATACTCACGCCTTCGGAAGGATGTGTCATGTACGGAGACATGAATGTTCACGAGCATCCGATAAAGTGGTCAAAAAAACTTGCATACATACCGCAGGCGATATTCCTTGCGGATGAATCTATCAGAAATAACGTTGCCTTCGGAATAGAAGACGAAGACATAGAAGAGGATAAGGTTTGGCAGGCTCTTCATGAGGCGCAGCTTGATGAGTTCGTAAGAAGCCTTCCGGAAGGTCTTGATACCATGGTGGGTGAGCGCGGAGTGAGACTGTCAGGAGGACAGAGACAGAGGATAGGTATCGCAAGGGCACTTTACGGCGATCCGGAGATACTTGTGCTTGATGAGGCTACATCGGCGCTTGATTCCGAGACCGAGACTGCGGTCATGGAAGCGATCGACAGACTTCAGGGAAGAAAGACACTGATCATAATAGCCCACAGACTCACTACTATCCGTAACTGCAAAATGATATTCAAAGTCGGTGACGGAAAGATCACGGACTACACCGAGGAGTTCAGGAAAGAGAACGCATGATGGATCCCAAACTGAGCGTCATCTTTATCACATACAATCATAAGGATTATGTTGAGAAAGCACTCAGAAGCGTCCTTGCCCAGGAAACGGATTTTCCGTTTGAGGTTGTTGTAGGGGAGGACTGTTCGACTGACGGGACTCAGGATATACTGAAGCGTATCGCAGCGGAGGATCCGCGGGTTAGGCTGTTTCTTCGAAGCGAGAACACGGGCGGACGGCCGACACTGAACGTTTACGAGACGACAAAGAGATGCACGGGAGAGTATCTTGCGTATCTTGAAGGCGATGATTACTGGACCGATACAAAAAAACTCCAGAAGCAGGTTGATTTTCTTGAGGAGCACAGTGAGTATATCGGAGTAACGCATTCACTTTGCATGGTCGATGCTAACAGCGATCCGATAACGGATGAAGAGACGCTTGCCATAGGAAAACTGTATGACTGGAGCGGAAAGTTTACATACGATGACTACTGTTACAGCGGAAGATGGCCCGGACATTATGCAACGCTCGTAAGCCGCAACATCTATAAAGAAGAAAAGTTCGACTATACGATACTCTACCGGGCAAGTGATTTTACCGATGACGCACTCATTAATCTGTTTCTCCTGATGCAGGGTGATATATACCGAATGGATGATGTGATGAGTGCATGGAGATACATAAGAAGATCGGGCGGGGAGAACTGGAACTCGATAGCGATCAAGAGAAATATCGGCAAAGACGATTGCTATCTGTCGAAGACGATGATGCAGTGGGTTGAGCAGTACAGGACGCTTAGCGATTACTCGAAAAAGAGGTGTCTCGACGATTTCGGGCTGGCCCTGAAGTATTTCCTGAAGTGCCCGAACAGAGCAAACAGACAGTTCCTTGACGATATGTATGACTACGGCATCACGCATGTGGTAATGAAGGATAAGAAGACGACGCTGATGGGATTTTCCGTAAGGTATATACTCGGAAAGCTCGGACTCGGTTCAATATAGGATAGCGGGAGGATTCACGTGAGGATCAACGTAATCAAATCATCAATGCCTCCGTTTGAGGAATATATGGAAGCCGTCAGGCCGCTCTGGGATTCGGTGTGGCTGACGAACATGGGTGTCAATCATGAGAAGCTCGCAAAAAAACTGTGCGACTACCTTAAGGTCTCGAACGTGTCGCTTTTTGTGAACGGACACATGGCACTTGAGATGACCCTTCAGGCAATGGATCTTGAAGGTGAGGTCATCACGACACCGTTCACGTTTGCATCGACGACGCATGCTATCGTAAGAAACGGACTAAAGCCTGTGTTCTGCGATATAGATCCCGACAACTATACGATGGACGTTACAAAGATAGAGGAGCTTATCACTCCGAAGACGTGCGCTATTGTTCCGGTCCATGTTTACGGATGCATCTGTGATGTGGAAGGGATCGAAAGGATTGCAAAGAAGCACGGACTCAAGGTCATCTATGACGCGGCGCATGCGTTCGGCACCGAATACAAAGGAAAGGGTATCGGATCGTTCGGCGACGCATCGATGTTCAGTTTTCATGCTACGAAAGTGTTCCATACGATAGAAGGCGGTGCGGTTTCCACCGACGATACCGATCTTATGAATAAACTTTGGAAGCTCAAGGATTTCGGAATAAGGGACGAAGAAGTCGTTGACGGTATAGGCGCGAACGCCAAGATGAACGAATTCTGCGCTGTGATGGGACTGTGTAATCTAAAGTATGTTGACGGCGAGATCGAAAAGAGAAGATGCGTTGTCGAAAGATACAAAGAGCACCTTACCGGCGTACCGGGAATAAAGCTTATCCCAAAGCAGGCGGACGTAAAGCCCAATTTCGCATATTTCCCGATCGTGATCGAGGAGGATGAATTCGGAGTAAACAGGCAGATTGTCATGGATCGCCTGAAGGAACATGACATATACACGAGAAAATATTTCTATCCGCTCACAAGCGATATGGACTGCTACAGCGGTATGTTTGACAGTTCATTAACGCCCGTTGCGGTGCATGCGTCACAGAGGGTATTGACGCTTCCGATGAGCGCATCACTCGCCCTTGACGATGTGGACAGGATCTGCGATATCATTTTATCCTGCGGTAAGGAGAAGAAGGGTTGATAATAGTCAGATTCACTTCCGGCCTCGGAAACCAGATGTTTCAATATAATCTATACAGTTTTCTTCGCCGGAAATATCCGCAGACAAAGGTCAAAGCCGATGTCAGATGGTTCTACACCGATGATGAACATCACGGATTTGAGCTTCGACGGATATTCGACAATGTAGAAGGATCGGAATTCCTGCTTGAGGAGGCTACGGCCGCCGAGATATTCTCCGTATCGGGACAGATCCCCACTCCTTTTCGAGGACCTCTTGCAAGGCCTGTCAGATACCTGCTCGGCCCCGTCAACAGGAAGCTTCGCGAGTCGGGAAGACCCGAAAAAGCAGGGATCACATACAACCAGCTTGAAGAAAAATTCAGCTACGAGACGGTGAGTGATCTTGATATTTCAAAGAATCATTACATCTTCGGATTTTTCATAGAAGAGGCTTATTACAGAGACAGGATACAGACACTAAAAAAAGAGCTCGTGTTCCCGCCGATGACGGGAGAGAACAGCGAGCTTGCCGACAGGATGACGAAAGAGAATTCGGTATCGATCCACGTCAGAAGAGGGGATTATCTGTCGAAGACTTATGCGGGACAGTTCCTGTGCCTTGAAAGGGATTATTACGAGCCGGCGGTTGAAGCGGTAAGAAAGCAATTGAGCGATCCGAAGTTCTACATATTCTCGGAAGATGCCGATTACGTCAGGGAAGCATTTTCGTGGCTTCCGGATAAAACCGTCGTTAGTATAAACAGCGGTAACGACAGCTTCAGGGACATGCAGCTTATGACCAAATGCAAGGCCAACATAATCGCCAATTCGACGTTTTCCCAGTGGGCTTCGATACTCAACGAGAACCCGGAACACATAACGGTATATCCCGCCAGATACATGGCCGACGAGGATACCGAAGTGCGTACTCTTCCGGGATGGATAAGGATATAACATGACACCTTTGATTTGGCTGATCATATTGATAGTGTGCCTTGTGATCGAGTTTATAAGGATTGAACTGATCGGCGCCTGCGGTGCGGTGGGGGCCCTTGCGGGACTGATCGTGTGCCTGCTCGGATTTGATACGATCTGGCAGATTGCGGCGGCGGTAGCGTTAACGGTGTTCCTGTTCGTTGCGGTAAGACCTGTCGGAATGAAATATGTCATGAGGGCAAGGCGTGAGAAGCAACTGATGGAACTTGAAGGGTGCGACGCGATAGTAACATGCAGGATAGATAACGCTTCATCTTCGGGTGTTGTCAGGATCGGCGGCAGAAACTGGCGTGCCAAGAGCAACAGGCCCAATGCGATCATAAACGAGGGCGAAGTCGTAAAGGTCATAAATATGCGCGGAGACGTCGCGTATGTCGATTATAAGAAGTAGGAAAGGACAATATCATGAGTTTAAAAGGAAGGGATTTTCTGACACTTAAGGATTTTACGAAGGAGGAGATCGAGGAGTTTCTTGATCTTGCCGCGGAACTTAAGGAGAAGAAGAAAAAGGGTATATTCGACAGGCAGTATCCCGGCAAAAACGTTGCCCTCATATTTGAGAAGACGAGCACGAGAACAAGATGCTCATTTGAGGTTGCCGCTCATGACATGGGGATCGGGACGACATTTCTCGATCCGAAAGCGTCGCAGATCGGCAAGAAGGAGAGCATTGCCGATACGGCATGCGTTCTCGGGAGGATGTATGACGGGATCGAATACCGCGGGTTCGAGCAGTCGATAGTTGAGGAACTTGCGAAGTATGCGCCTGTTCCCGTTTGGAACGGATTGACGAACGAATACCATCCGACGCAGATGCTCGCGGACCTTCTGACGATAAGGGAGCATCTCGGAACAATAGAGGGAAGAAAGCTCGTGTATATGGGAGATGCCAGGTACAACATGGGTAACTCCCTGATGATAGCCTGTGCAAAGATGGGCATGCATTTTGTTGCCGGAACGACCAGAAAGTATTTCCCGAATGCCGGTCTTGTAAAGGAGTGCGAGGAGTTTGCAAAGATATCCGGCGGTTCGGTGGCGTTTGAGGAGGATCCCTACAAAGCCGTTGAAGGTGCCGATATTGTATATACCGATGTGTGGGTTTCCATGGGTGAACCCGATGAAGTATGGGAAGAGCGTATTCGTGATCTGACACCGTACAAGGTTACGATGGATCTTATGAAACACGCAAAGCCCGACGCGATTTTCCTTCACTGTCTTCCCGCATTCCACGACCGCAAGACGGCGATCGGCAGCGAGATGGGCGAGAGGTTCGGAATACCCGATATGGAAGTTACCGATGAGGTGTTCCAGAAATATGCAAACGTTGTGTTTGACGAGGCAGAAAATCGTATGCACACGATCAAGGCTGTAATGGCAGCTACTTTGGGATGATCATATGAACACTGAACTGATAGATTATTTAAAAACACTGGCAAAGCGTGAGTTCTTTTTTATCAGCGTTGCGGATCTGTTCTTCTCGATCATGATAATATTTTGCGCGACGATCTCGCTTCGTACCGGAGCCACGGTACCGCTGTATACGATGATGTTTGCGTGCGCCACGGCGATATTGGGGCTTAACAGTTACAAGTGCTTTAAGCGCGGATCAAAGAACGGATGGGTATTCGCCATACTGTGTCTGGGATTTGCCGCGGTGACCGGAATATGTGTATACTCACTGTTCATAGGAGGCGCATGATGGATACGTCGAAGACGATACTCTGCGGGGCCAATTCGTATGAGCAGAAATACTATTTTAATGAGGAGTTTGCAAAACTTCCCGAGTCTGTCAAAAACGAGCTTCATATAATGTGCGTGCTATTTACCGAAGAAGTCGGCGGAACGTTCATGATCGGGTTTGACGATAACGGCTCCGTAATTCTTATTACCGATGCGGAAGAGGGAGATCTTCTGTATGACGAGATAGGCGCGGGCCTCATGGTAAAGGAAGTTCAAAAGCGCAGAACGGAACTGTTTGAGAGCCTGGAGATGTTTTATAAGGCATTTATCAAAGGAGAAATGTAATGCTGTTTGTAATCGATGTCGGAAATACAAATATAACCTGCGGTGTGTATAACGAGGATAAGCTTACCTGTACGTTCAGGATACAGAGTAAGACACCGAGGACCTCGGATGAATACGGTATGATCCTGTGTGATCTCATCACAAGAAACGGTGTCGATATCGGCGACATAGACGGTGTGATAATCGCATCGGTCGTACCTAACATAATGCATTCCCTTACGGCGAGCATAGTTAAGTATCTTTCGATCAAACCGCTGGTTGTAGGCCCCGGGATCAAGACCGGGATCAATATCGATACACCCAATCCGAAGGAGATCGGTCCCGACAGAATAGTCGATGCGGTTGCGGCATATGAGATATACGGAGGTCCTATCCTGGTCCTTGATTTCGGTACGGCCACGACATATGACCTTGTCACCGAAGACGGACGTTTCACGGTCGGTATCACCGCTCCCGGGGTAAAGATCAGTGCTGAGGCTTTGTGGCTCGGCACCGCAAAACTCCCCGAGATAGAGATCGAAATGCCCAAGTCCATACTGGCAAACGATACCATATGGTCTATGCAGGCAGGACTTATGTACGGCCAGATCGGACAGACCGAATACATCATCAATCAGGTTAAGAAAGAGACCGGATACGATAAACTGAAGGTGGTCGCAACGGGAGGCCTCGGGAGGCTTATAAGCAACGAAACAAAGATGATAGATGAATACAACAGTGATCTTACACTGGAAGGACTGAGACTGATCTATGCTAAGAATAGGTAACGTCACGCTTCCCAATATATGGATACTGGCACCGATGGCAGGGGTAAGTGACCTGCCATTTCGCTTGTTGTGCCATGAGGCCGGAGCGGGAATGACATGCATGGAGATGATAAGTGCGAAGGCCATCTATTATAAGAACAAAGAGACCGAGGAGATGATGCGCATTGATCCTGCGGAAGGCATCGTATCACTCCAGCTGTTCGGTTCCGATCCGCAGATAATGGGTGACATGGCAAAGCGTATCGAAGACAGGCCGTTTTCAATCCTGGACATCAATATGGGGTGCCCTGTCCCAAAGGTTGTGAATAACGGCGAAGGTTCCGCGCTCATGAAGGATCCCGCCCTTGCGGGCAAAATCATAAAAGCCGTGTCTTCCTCAATATCCAAGCCTGTTACGATCAAGATCAGAAAAGGTTTTGACGAAGAGCACGCGAATGCGGTTGAGATGGCAAAGATCGCCGAGGAAAACGGGGCTGCCGCGGTTGCCGTACATGCAAGGACCAGGGAGCAGTATTACTCGGGAGAGGCGGACTGGGATATCATACGTAAGGTCAAGGAAGCGGTATCGATACCCGTCATAGGAAACGGGGATGTCGATTCATACGAGAGCGCCTGCCGTATGGTAAATGAAACAGGTTGCGACGGCGTCATGATAGGACGCGCCGCTCAGGGAAATCCATGGATATTCTCAGAACTTGTCGCGGCATCGGAAGGAAGGGAGTATATACGACCTTCCAAGGAAGAGGTTGCGGACATGATACTCCGGCATGCGGAAATGCTGATTGACTGCAAGGGAGAGTATATAGGGTCACGGGAGATGCGCAAACATGCAGCCTGGTATACGAAAGGATTCCCTGGATCATCCTCATTTCGTGGGAAGCTTAACACGGCGGAATCTCTGGATGATCTGAAACGTCTGATGGATGATTTTCTCCGAAGGTGAAGAGGCGGGAAATGCTTGTTGACGATAGGTTTTGCTTGCGATATAATGCGTTTATTGTTTTGGAGTATACTCCTGAATAATCTTGAAAGGGTTGGGTTGTAAAATGGAAGAAAAAAAGAATCTTATGTCTTATGAGAAACTTCGCGAACTTGAGGCGGAGCGCGATGAAAGGAAAGAGGTCATAAGAGCACAGATCGCTCAGAAGATAAAGGAAGCGCGTGAGCAGGGCGATCTTTCCGAGAATGCGGAATACGATGCCGCAAAGGAAGAACAGAGAGACAATGAGCTTCGTATTGAGGAGATCGAGACTATCCTCAAGAATGCGGAGGTTTATCTTGAAGAGGATGTTGCCAAGGATTCGGTAGGACTTGGAAGTACGGTTACTCTTCTCGACATTGAATATAACGAGGAAGTCGTATATAAGATCGTCGGTTCGACGGAGGTTGACAGCCTTAATCACAAGATTTCCAATGAGTCGCCCGTGGGTAAGAAGCTCATCGGCGCCAAGAAGGGTGCAACGATCAGTGTAGACACTCCTGCCGGTGTAATTGAGTACAAGATATTAAAGGTTGAAAAGCCTGCAGGATCCAAATCCTCAAAGAGCACAAAGAAGACCGAGGAGAAGGCACCCGCCAAGACTGCTTCCAAGACAACAAAGACAGCAGCCAAGGAAGAGAAACCTGCAAAGAAGACAACTAAGAAGAAAGCAGACAAGTAATGGGAAATACCGATCAGAACAAGGGAGGGCAGGAGCCCGATCTTAATCAGATACTGAAGAATAAGAGAGAGAAGCTTGCGAACCTTCAGGCGGCCGGCAAGGATCCTTTTGTGATCACCAAATATGATCAGACGGACCATACCGCAGATGCGAAGGCAGCTTATGAGGAACTTGAGAAAAAGCTTCTTGCGGATCATAAGGAAGCGGTGATCGATGAGAACCTTCCCGAAGAGGAGAAGAAGGCTGCGATCAAGGCTGAATACGAAAAGAAGCGTGCGATCATGGATGCTTCTCCGATAAATGTCAGCATTGCCGGACGTATCATGCTTAAGCGTGTTATGGGTAAGGCTTCATTTATCAACGTCAAAGATCTTAAAGGCAATTCTCAGGTCTACGTATCAAGAGATTCGCTCGGTGAAGAGCCTTATGCCGAGTTCAAGAAATTTGAGCCCGGAGATATTGTGGGTGTAAAGGGATATATGTTCAGGACACAGATGGGTGAGGTATCGATCCACGCATCCTCCGTTATCCTTCTGTCGAAGAACCTTGTTCCCCTTCCGGAGAAGTTCCATGGACTGACGAATACCGATATGCGTTATCGTCAGAGATACGTTGATCTGATCATGAATGACGTGTCAAAAGATACATTCATAAAGAGATCGAAGATCATCTCCACAATCCGTAAGTATCTTGACGGACAGGGATTCATGGAGGTCGAAACGCCTATGCTCGTTGCAAATGCGGGCGGTGCTGCAGCAAGACCGTTCATGACTCATTTCAACGCGCTTGACGAAGATCTGAACCTTCGTATTTCACTGGAGCTGTATCTTAAGAGACTGATCGTCGGAGGACTTGAGAGAGTATACGAGATCGGACGTGTATTCAGGAACGAAGGACTTGATACGAGACATAATCCGGAATTCACGCTGATGGAGCTTTATCAGGCATATACGGATTATAACGGCATGATGGATCTTACGGAAAACATGTTCCGCTATGTCGCTCAGGAAGTTCTCGGTACGACAAAATTCTCTTACGGTGACATAGAGCTTGATTTCGGAAAGCCTTTCGAGCGCATCACGATGATAGATGCGATCAAGAAATATGCGGGAATTGATTTTGATACGATTCCCGATACGGAAGCCGCAAAGAAGCTTGCGGACGAGAGAGAGATTCATTATGAGCCGTATCACCAAAAGGGTGATATCATCAGTCTCTTCTTTGAGGAATATGTGGAGGAGAATCTTATCCAGCCGACATTCGTAACGGATCATCCGGTTGAGATATCGCCTCTTACAAAGAGGAAACCCGACAGACCGGATCTTGTCGAGAGATTCGAACTGTTCATCAATACATGGGAGATGTGTAACGCATATTCCGAGCTCAACGATCCGATCGATCAGAGAGAGCGTTTCAAGGCCCAGGATGCCGCTGCGGCAGCGGGCGACGAGGAAGCCAACCACACGGACGAGGATTTCCTTAACGCACTTGAGATCGGAATGCCGCCCACAGGCGGAATCGGCTACGGCATCGACAGACTGACGATGCTGCTGACAAACAGCCCCGCAATAAGAGATGTGCTGCTGTTCCCGACTTTGAAAAGTGCAGGCAAGTAAAAGCCAGTAAAAATGCGGCTTCCAAGGCGCAGTCAAGGCGAAATGACAACAAATTGACAACA
>JAEEGL013198777.1_pt1 | contig 21705 bp, 21 predicted proteins | sample 9134231 | NCBI WGS metagenome assembly JAEEGL01 (sample SAMN16246548, study PRJNA631951) | gut metagenome | biome: gut microbiome; feature: rumen; material: fiber-attached | host: Bos | place: Iran: Karaj | collected 2018-10
TAACATGATGCGAGGTTATAAAATGTTTATAGAAAAAATGAAGTTAATGAATTAGTAAAGAGGTATTAAAGCTCCATCTTTCAATTTTTAATTATATATGGAAGACAAAGGATTGGCATGAAGAACGAGGCAATATTATTAGAAACAATAGAGATGTTTGCTATTATTTATTTTCAAAATCTGGCTTTGAACAGAGTTTAATAGAGTATTCCAAAGATAAAAAAATAAATCTTATTGGTATCGACGATTTGGTCTCAATTTGTGAATAATGATTTTTTTATAATTCAACTCCTTTTCGTATAACAATTTGATAATAGATAGCAAAATCTTTTTATAAAGGCAATTCAAAAGGTTAAGCAAAATTTTTGTCCAGTGGGAGTTAGTTATTGCAAATAACATGTCTTTATAACTATTTAAGGTTTTTACAATCTTAACATGTCTTCCCAATTTGTAGGAAATCCTAAATCATTAAGGCTTATAACATCATTATATTCATCTAGTAACTTTTTAATTTCAGGAACAACGTAATTGCGCCATTTTGCCTTATCAGAAAACATGAAGCCTGTAACAAGAATCTGATCGAAAATTCTACCATTGTTGGCAAAAGCACAATGGTTAGAACATTTCATTGGAGTTCTACCAAAATTGTATCTGAATATCCTCATGTAATGTGCAAGATGGTTTCTAGTAAATGTGGTGTTCTCTAGCCAACTAGCCATTTGTTTCGAACCTGTTGAGTATAAAGCAGCTATGCTTTTCTGGTATTTGGTTTTAAGGTTTCTATATAAAGCCTGTAAATTGCCCATTGTCATTATTTCTACTGCAACCCATATAGGTAATTTTCCACCATAATTATTGTCATGATGTTTTATAAAAGGAAGTCCAGAATTATCTTGTTTTGCTTTGTCAAACAGCTTTACAAAATAGTCAAAATCTTTTTCATATTTATAAATATTCTTTTCCAAAAATATTTCAGGGTTGTTTGGAAACATAGAAGACAGAGAATATGAAAATTTTGTTTTAAAAGTTTCCTCTACATCTTCAAGAGCATACATCAAAACTCTGGTTAATTTGCTATCAAAATCGTATATTCTTATTATTTCTGAAAAAGAAGTGTTTTCATATTTATCATCATTATGGTTTTTGAAATGATTTAAATAACCACTCAATCTGTAATAATTGATATTTGACAATATATGTGATGCTAACTGTTCATCATCTATTGGAAGATTTCTATTTTTGAGTAATTCTATTTGTTCATTAATAGATTTATGTAGTTTTAAAGCTTTGGGCATATTGTATATTCTTTCTAAAATGAAGCGGCCCCCGCATGGTACGCACTGTAAGTAGGCGCGCGAGGGTCTGTATCATGCTTTAGCCTCTCATGTCCGCAGTGCTAGTTGCCTAGTCTTATGCCTGAGAAGCTTCTTCGTCTATAAGTATAACAAAATTGCTTACTGTAGTCAATTTATGTTAATCCATTAATTAACCTTATAAATAACTGATGCGTTAAAATCATTTAACTAACATATTGACTTCTTAGTTATTTTGTTTTAAAATAAAGCGGTTAAAAATACAAAACAATAGCTCTATTGTTTTAAAGTTTTTAATATTATTTATAGGGTAGTATTCCGTCTGACTTTGGCGAGTGAACGGAATACTAAGAAACAAAGCACGAAAGGTGCCTCTTTCTGTGTCTAATAATAACACAGATAAGGTATTTTTTACACTTTTTTCTTTTTACCTTGAAGTAATCTGTGCCGTAAGGATTCGTCTCGTGGTGAGTAGCAATTCTCCTAAAGCCTCTCCTTGAGGACTGCCGACAGGAGGTCGGCGTGCAAGCGAGCAACAGGAGGTTAGCGAGTCGCAGAGGTGGCTTGCGTAGCAAGTCGGAGTGGTGATCTAACTAGAGTAAAACCTTGTTTAGCGACAGCGTAGCGAAACCTCAAGTTCTACGTCATTGCGAGCAGTCGTAGACTGCGTGGCAATCTACCCTCTTTTTTAAAGAGGGATGTCATTCGTAAGAATGACAGGGAGATTTTGATGAACTTGTAAGAGTAGTTGGAATTGTAGTTACAACAAAAACAATAACTACTAACAACAATAACTACGCTTGTAAAAGCAAGCGATAGCTAAAACAATCCTCTTATCTTTCTTCTATTATCTTTTATCTCTATTCTCTTAAAGCAATATTTGCTCAACAAACTATTGAATAATCAGAAAGCATAACAGAACAAAAAATGACCGAACAAAAGATTTCTCCAATAACAGGCGGTTTTAGCCCACCAGATATAAGCGATGAAGACATCGCAGAAGTGGTTTCTGCTTTAAAGTCTGGCTGGATTACTACGGGACCAAAAACAAAAGAATTTGAACGAGAGTTAGCTGTTTACTGCGGGACTTCAAAAGTAGTTTGTCTTAACTCCAATACGGCTTGTGCTGAAATGACTCTTCGATTATTAGGCATTGGTCCAGGTGATGAAGTTATTGTTCCTGCATATACTTACACGGCTTCTGCATCTGTTATAGCTCATGTCGGAGCAAAAATAGTCATGGTTGACACTCAGCCTGATTCTCTTGAAATGGATTATAACCAGTTAGAAGAAGCCATTACAGATAAAACCAAAGTTATTATTCCTGTTGATTTAGGTGGAGTTGTATGTGATTACGACAGAATATATGAAATCGTAGAAAAGAAAAAAGCTTTATTCAAGCCAACAAACGATATTCAAAGAGTTTTTGGCAGAATAATTGTAATGGCCGATGGGGCTCATTCCTTAGGTGGTGAACGTTACGGGAAAAGAACAGGTGCTATTGCAGATTTTACAAATTTCTCATTTCATGCAGTCAAGAATCTGACTACAGCAGAAGGTGGTGCTGTAACTTGGAGAGATAGAAAAGGGTTAGATAACGAACAGATTTATCATCATTATCAGCTTCTCTCACTTCATGGTCAGTCAAAGGATGCCTTGACTAAAGATAAGCTAGGGGCTTGGGAATACGATATAGTAGAACCATATTTCAAGTGTAACATGACAGATGTTCATGCTGCTATTGGGCTTTCGCAGTTAAGACGCTATCACAGACTTGTTGAACGTCGTCATGAGATAATCAAAAAATATGACGATGCTTTATTGCCATTAGGTTTTACTTCTTTGCCACATGATTCTTATAAAGCAAAATCTTCTGGTCATCTTTATATAACAAGGCTTCCAGAAAAATATGGAATAAGTCGAGACGAGTTTATAGAAAAACTTGCTGAACTTGGGGTTCCAACCAATGTTCATTATAAGCCTTTGCCATTGCATTCTGCATACAAAAAGCTTGGCTTTGACATTAAAAATTACCCCAACGCTTACAAGTTTTACCAAAGCGAAGTAACCCTCCCTCTTCATACTCGACTTACCAACGAACAAGTTGATTACATCATATTATCAATCAAGAAGTTACTGAAGCAATGAGTATCATTTCTATTATTGTGTGTGTGGCGGTGCATTCCTGAAATACTTACATTGATGAAAAGGGAAATCGAAAAGCAGATAAGGTGACTTAAAAACATAAAATATGTTTTTAATTAGATAAATAGCTATGAATTATATTTACAGACAATATATAAAGCGCTTATTAGATATAATTTTCGGAATTATAGGTTTTGTTGTTTGTTCTGTAATTTTTGTGATAATAGGACCAATTATTTATTTAACAGATAAAGGTCCAATTTTATATGTAGCTCCTAGACTTGGTAAAGATGGCAAAGTTTTTAAAATGTTCAAGTTTCGTAGTATGAGAGTTAATGCTCCTGATATTAGAAATATTGATGGTTCTACTTATAATAGCGAAGACGATTCAAGAGTTACTACTATTGGTAAATTTATTCGTAAAACTAGTTTAGATGAATTTCCTCAATTTATTAATGTTTTAATAGGAGATATGAGCTTGATAGGTCCTAGACCAAATGTAATAACGACTACTTATAATAATTTATCTACTATTGAAAAAGAAAGAATTAAAGAAAAGCCAGGTATTACAGGTTTCAATCAAGCATTTTATAGAAATTCAGTAGATACTGATGAAAAATATAAATACGATATTTTCTATATAGAAAATATAAGTTTTATTCTTGATTTAAAAATATTAATCAAAACGCTTTTATCTGTTTTGAAAAAAGAAAATATTAATTCGAAAAAAGAAAATTAATTATGGTTCAAATCAAGTTAAGAAATATTGCTTTGTCAGATAAGCAAATTATTTATGATTGGATTTCCAGTCCGTATTTGAGAAATATGATTGGAACTCGTGGAACACCTGACTTAAATAGTCACGAGGTTTGGTTTAATAAAAAATTAAATGATTTAGAAAATATTATAAAAATAATTGAATTTAATTCCTCTCCTATCGGTTTAATTGGCACTAATTCAATTGATTCTCTGAATTTTAATGCTGAAATATATCTTTATGTGGGGAATGATTCCCAAAAAAGAAAAGGGGTCGGACAACTGGCTTTAACTGAGTTTATTAAAATATTAGTTAGAGAAAGGCAGATACATAAGGTTTTTGCTAGAATTTTTTCATTTAATCAACCTTCAATTAATTTTTTTAATAAATGTGGCTTTAATTTAGAAGGTATACAGAAAGATCAGATTATTAACCCAACAAATGAACAATACAGCGACTTATTTTGGTTTGGAAAAATTGTTGGAGAAAAAATATTATGAATAAGAAATTAATGATATTAGGTGCAAGTATATTGCAGTTGCCAGCAATTTTTGAAGCAAAAAAACTAGGTTTAGACGTAATAGTTTGTGATATGGATCCTAATGCTATCGGATTTAAAGAATCTGGAATTGTAAAAGAATATGTATCAACTATAGATACTGAAAGAATTCTTGAAGTTGCGAAAAAATATGGAATTAATGGAATTATGACTTTGGCAACCGATATGCCAATGAGAAGTGTTGCTGTCGTTTGTAAATATATGAATCTAGCAGGTATCGATGAAGATACGGCATTTAAAGCAACAAATAAATATGCTATGAGAATGGCTTTAAAAGAACAGTCTGTTCCTATTCCTGCTTTCTATAAAGCATCAAATTATAAAGAATTTATCGAATCTGTTAATAAATTTAATTCATCCTTTGTTGTTAAACCTGCTGATAATTCAGGTAGTAAAGGGGTATGCTTAGTAGAAGCTGGTGCTAGTAAAGAAAAACTATTAGAGATATATGAGTATAGCCACGGTTTTTCGAGAAATGGTGACATCATTATAGAAGAATATATGAAAGGTCCTGAAGTTAGTGTAGAAACTATTTCTTATAATGGTAAATGTAATATTATTCAAATAACAGATAAATTAACAACTGGGGCTCCTTATTTTGTAGAAATGGGGCATTCCCAACCTTCTTGCTTAGATGATAATACATTAAAAGAAATAGAAAAAATAACTGTAGAAGCAAATAAAGCTGTGGGGATAGAAGTTGGTCCTTCACATACTGAAATAATTGTTACAAAAGAAGGTCCTAAAATAGTCGAATTAGGAGCAAGGCTTGGCGGTGATAATATCACTACTCATTTAGTTCCATTATCAACAGGTGTTAATATGGTCAATGCTTGTATAAAAATAGCATTAAATGAAGAACCAGATATTGTTTCTAAATATAAAATGGGTTCGGCTATTCGATATTTTAAGCAAAAAACAGGATTAATAAAGAGTATAGAAGGGTTAGATGAAGCCAATAAAATAGTAGGGATAAAACAGATAAGTGTTGTCCATGGTAAAGGTGATAAATTGTCAGAGATTAATTGCAGTGGTTCTAGAATGGGATTTGTTATTGCACAGGCTGATACAGCTAATAAGGCAATTGATGCTTGTGAAATGGCATTAAATAAAATTAATGTTGTTATTGAATAAAAAGGAATATTTCTAGTATGTCAGGTTATGTTTTTATATCAAATAGTACAAAGCCACGAAAAGATGAAGAAAACAGTAGAGATTTAGTTAAACTGTCAGAAGTTAGCAGACCTTGTTTAAAAATGGCTTTGAAAATGGGGTATAAAGTATTCTTTGGTGTAAACAGAGTCAATCCAGAAGAATTAAAATGTGAACTGCCAGTAGGTTTGTATGACTCCCACACTTATAGAAGTATTTTTGCTATAAAAGATAATTTTATTGCTTTTAAAAACCTTGCTGATTTGGTTAAAAAGAATGCAATAGAAGTTATACATTGTAATACTCCTGTCGGCGGACTTATAGGCAGGCTTGTCGGCAGATTATATAATGTTAAAAAAGTTATATATACAGCACATGGTTTTCATTTTTTTAAAGGTGCCCCATTCATTTATAATACCGTAATAAAATTAGTCGAACGTATAATGGCTAAATGGACAGATGCTATTATTACTATGAACGAAGAGGATTATAAAGCTGCCCAGAAGTTTAAATTAAAAAATAATGGAAAAGTTTTTAAGGTTCATGGTGTTGGAATAGACCTAGATAAATATAAAAATCAAACAATAGACAGAAATGATTACCGTAAAAAATTAGGTTTTAATGAGAAAGATATAATTTGTTTTTCGGCAGGTGATTTAGTTGCTAGAAAAAACTATTACTTGTCTATTAGAGCTATTGCTGAAAGTAATAATAAAAATTTACATTATTTAATTTGTGGAACGGGACCAGATATCGAAAAGCTTCAAAAATTATCAAAGGAATTAAATATATCAGATAGAATACATTATCTAGGATATAGAACAGATATAAAAGAATTACTTTATTGTTCTGATATTTTCTTATTTTCAACTTTGCAAGAAGGATTACCACGTTCTCTAATGGAAACAATGGCTGTTGGCTTACCCTGTGTCGTTTCAAATATTAGAGGAAATATAGATTTAATAGATGACCAAAAAGGTGGTTATCTTTGTGATGTAAATGATTCTCAAAGTTTTGCTAATGCAATTAATGAATTGGCTTTAAATCCGCAATTAAGAGTTTTTATGGGTAATTACAACAAAGAACATATAAAAGAATTTGATATTAGCGTTGTTGAAAAAGAAATAGAGAATATCTATAGAAAAGTTTTGGGTAAATAAGTTAGGAGATACTTCAATGAATATTAAAGAAGAAAAAACAGGTATATCTGAAAATCCTTTGGTATCTATAATTATTCCAACACATAAAGGTTCGAATTTTATATCGAGAGCGATAGAAAGTGCTATAAAACAGACATATTCAGAAATAGAAATTATTGTTGTGGATGATAATGGGGAAGGAACTGAAGAACAGATAAAAACTCAAAAAGTTATTAAAAGTTTTAGCTCAAATAAAAACTTGAAATATCTAACTTACGAGAAAAATATGAATGCATCTCATGCAAGAAATGTTGGAATAAAGAATTCCAAAGGGAAATACATTGCATTTTTAGATGATGATGACGAAATGTTAGCAGACAAAATTAAGTTACAGATTGATTGTTTTAATCAGAAAGATAATTCTTATGGGGTATGCTACACAGATTATAAAATTTCAAAAGGTCCATATATTGAAGTATCAAAAGAAACCCGTGAGGGACATCTTTATTATGAAGCTTTGTCAAGAAATATATGTATTGGAAGCGGATCAAATTATATGGTGAGAAAGGATGTCATTGATGAAATTGGCGGATTTGACGAGTCTTTTAAAAGAAATCAAGATTTAGAATTTTTAACAAGAATTCTTGAAAAATACAAGATTGCTCATGTAAACGGATATCAACTAATGGTTCATCTTGAGGATCGCAAAAATAGAAATAAAGCTTATTCATATGATTTTATGAAAGAAATTGATGATTTTTATCTTTCAAAATTCAAAGATAAGATAGAAAAATTAGATAATGAAGAAAAAAAAATGTTGTATAAATATTTTGCTTTGGATAGGTTTAAGAAAAGCATTAGTACAAATAATATAAAAGATGCTATAAAAAATTTAAAAAAGAATAAAGTTGGTTTGGGTTTATTTATAAGATACGTTTTTTATTTGATAAATAGAAGAATAACAAAAACAATATACGGATTTAAGATAAAATGAGTTTTGTTTATAGAACAAATAACGAAAACAGAGAAAAATGGTTTGTTCGTTTGTTTATCTCTGTTGTGATTCTAAAAGGAACAAATTTAACTTTTAGTGGAACCGAAATAATACCTGATAAAATAGAAGTGTTTGTATTAGGATTGGTTGTTTTGTTCTATGTCATTTCTTTATTTTATAATACGATTGGAATTAATAAAAAAATAAGTTTACTGACTTTGTGTCTAGGTTTGGGGTTGAGTTTGTCATATTTATCTTCATTAGCAATGTATCCAGAGGTTTCTAACAATATAATTAAGAGATTTATCTGGACAACTGTATTTGGAATGTCTTGCTTCTGGTGTACATTGAAGATTCATAATATAAGAGAGTTTCTGAAACAGATAAAACCTTATTCTTATGTCCTAACCTTACTAGGGACTATGATATTTTTTGGTGATATTACTAAATTAAGTAGTAATATGACCTTTTCTGGAATGATGTTGTTTCCTTTCTGTCTTCATTTTTATTATGCATTAAAGAAATGCAAAATAGACTTAATAATATGTTTTTACGAATTATTAATAATATTCATTCATGGTTCACGCGGTGGAATATTGGATATATTTATGTTTGTCTTACTGTATTTTTTTGTTAAAGGCTTAAAAGATATAAAAATTCGTCGAAAAATAATCCAATTTATACCATTTGTTTTGGTTATAATAATTTCTATTGTAGCTAATATATCTTATTTTTCTTCAATATTGGTAAACAATGGGATTTATATAAGAAATTTAGATTTTTTAAATCAAGGAAAATTTTTGAAAGATAATGGTCGTTATGCAATTCAAAGTGAATATCTTGAATTAATTTGCAATTCGTTTCCTATTAGATTTAGAGTTGTAGATTTATATAATAATGGCACAAACTACCCTCATAATATTTTTATTGAAATATTATACAATTATGGGTATTTGCTAGGTGGATTTATATTGTTATTCCTTTTTTATTCTCTATTTTGCTGTATGATTAAGCTTAAAAAAGAACAGTATGATTTGCTTATGATATTAATGTGTAGTGGTTTATTCCCATTGCTAACTTCATTTACATATTTTGAGTGGCCTTTGTTTTGGGGCTTTCTTGGTTATTTGATTTCGCATTACAAACAAAGATATCAGATAGATATGGGGGATTCTTATGAAAATCTTGTTTGTTATTAATAAACTCAATATTGGTGGTCCTCAAAAGGTTGTTGCTTTTTTGGCTAATAAACTAGTCGAAGATGGACATGATGTTTTTATAATTTCATATAGTAGAGCTGAAACTAATCTTGAAATTGATAATCGTGTTTCTATAATAAATATAGGTTATGAGGCTAAAAAGAACAATCAATTTGGCTATGTCATAAAAAGATTCAGTCAAATCCCATTGCTTTTTAAAATTAGAAAACAGACAAAAACAATTAATCCAGATATTGTTTGTGTCTTTACTATAAGTGTTTTGAGAATGGTTCGGACTGCATTAATTGGATTCAATTATAATATTATTTCTTCTGAAAGAGAGAATCCATTTATATATTCGCAAAGTTTTAAACATAAGGTAAAAAAAATATATAGCAAATGCAGGTTAGTAGTTTTTCAAACAAAAAAAGCTATGGATTTATTTGAACTAGATAATGCTAGGGTTATACCAAATCCAGCGGTGTTAAGAAATACAACAAAAGACTGTATTAAATCTGGTTTGCATAATTTAATATTAGCAGCAGGAAGACTTGAAGAAGAAAAAGGCTTTGATATGCTGATTTCTTGCATAAAAGACGTAAGTGAGTCTGTTGATTGTCATTTGAGAATATACGGATCTGGAAGCATGGAATCAACACTACGTCAGCAAATAGAAAAATATGGTTTGGAAGATAAAGTTGAATTGCCAGGTGATGACAGTAGATTTTTTGATAAAAATTCAGATGCAGTATTGTATGTATTGTCATCGTTTACTGAAGGAATGCCAAATGTTCTTATCGAAGCTATGATGTATGGTATACCTTGCTTGGCAACAGATTGTTCCTCTGGAGGACCGCGTTTTTTGCTCGGAGATGGTAATGGTGGATATCTAGTTGAAGTTGCTAATAAAGAACAGATGACAGAAATGATTAAATATATACTTACTCATAAAAACGAAGCCTTTGAAAAAGCTAAACAGGCTAAATCAATACTAAAATTGCTTGAACCTGATCGAATATACAAAATGTGGTTGGAAGCCTTTAAAAGTGTTCTTTATAAAAAAGAGGATTAATATAATAGATGTTAATAATTCATAAAATAATTCGTAAATTATTTAAAATAATATTTCCAATTTATGCAAAGTTGTTTAGCTTTTTTTACTTAAAACACAAAATAGGAAAATTGGTTTCTGATGATTTAACTAATAAATCAATTTTAATTATTGCACCTCATGCTGATGATGAATACATCGGTTGTTGCGAGCTAATTAAAGCTAAATCAACACAAAATAAGATTAAGGTCTTTTTGTGTTCTTATCTAGGTAGTGATACGAGCGAGAAAAATAGAATTATTAGGACAAATGAATTTATAAATTCATGTAAACATCTAAATATTGATTATATTATAGCTAACAATGGAAGTTTAAAAGAAGATTTAAATAAATGTATCAATGATTTTAAAATAGATTACATTCTAATAACTTCTATAATTGACCCTCATTATGAACATAGAAAAATAAATTATTTATTAGCTGATATTTTGAAAAAGAATTCAAGACAATGCAAAATAATATGGTATCCAGTTTCTATGCCAATAAGCCCTGAATATGTAAATATGGTGCAAGAATATGATGGGAAAGAAAAATGGGAAAATTTTAAAACAATTTATAATTCCCAAATTCACATGCATTTAGAAAGATTCCGAACAGAAGAAAAAAATCTAGGAAGATTGTTTAATTCAAATGCAGTTGAAAGCTTTATTTTATTATCTTATGAAAATTGGATAAAAGCTTTAGATAATTTATCAGATGATATGGTGAGAGTTTTAGACATAATAAAGAGTAGTGGAAGTGAAAGCCATTTGTTCAGAATTTATAGATTAAGTAAAAAATATTATTCAAGAATTTTAAATAATAACCTATTGGCAGAAAGCAATAATAGTTCTAAAGCCTCTCCTTGAGGAGAGATGTCCTGCCAAAGGCAGGACGGAGTGATGAATGAATTGGGAATCAACTTGAATTCTATAGAATAAACAGTATCACGAGCAAAAATAATAAAATTCAATAAATATAGGAGTATATAAAAATGTCTCTATATCAAAAACTTGTAAATAAGGAAGAAAAACTATCTTTAGTTGGGCTTGGTTATGTAGGTATGCCTATTGCTGTAGCTTTTGCAAAAAAAATCAAAGTCATAGGTTTTGATTTGAATAAAAATAAAATAGATGTTTACAAATCTGGAAAAGACCCAACAAAAGAAGTTGGTGATGAAGCTATAAAAAATACTGCTGTAGAATTCACTTCTAATGAAGAAGATTTGAAAAAAGCCAAATTTCATATCGTGGCTGTTCCTACGCCTGTAAATGATGACCATACCCCTGATTTAAAACCCGTTGAATCTGCCAGTCAATTATTAGGAAGAAATCTCACCAAAGGTAGTATTGTTGTTTTTGAATCAACTGTTTATCCTGGAGTTACAGAAGATGTCTGTATTCCTATTTTAGAAAAAGAATCTGGTTTAAAATGCGGTATTGATTTTAAGATAGGCTATTCGCCTGAACGTATTAATCCAGGTGACAAAAATCACAGACTTGAAAATATAAAAAAGATAGTTTCTGGAATGGATAAAGAAACTTTGGAAGAAGTTGCAAAAGTTTATGAATTGGTGGTTGAGGCAGGTGTTCATAAAGCTCCAAGTATAAAGGTTGCTGAAGCGGCAAAGGTAATAGAAAACAGTCAAAGAGACATTAATATAGCTTTCATGAACGAGCTTTCTATTATTTTTAATAAAATGAATATAGACACAAAGTCAGTTTTAGAAGCTGCTGGAACTAAATGGAATTTCTTAAATTTCAGACCAGGCTTAGTCGGTGGTCACTGTATAGGTGTAGACCCTTATTATTTAACATATAAAGCAGAAATGCTTGGTTATCATAGTCAGGTTATCCTTTCAGGTCGTAGAATTAACGATGATATGGGAAAATATGTGGCTGAAAACTGTGTGAAACATATCATTTCTAGTGGTAAACGAGTAAAAAATGCTAAGGTTGTTATTTTCGGTTTTACTTTTAAAGAAAATTGTCCAGACACACGCAATAGTAAAGTATTTGATATTGTTAAAGAATTAAGAGAATACGAAATAGAACCAGTCATATATGACCCTGTAGCAGATAGGATTGAAGCCGAAAGATTATACGGTATAAAACTCGCTGATTATAATTATTTAAAATCTGTTGATGCTGTTATTTTTGCTGTTTCACATAATGAGTTTTTGAAATATTCCATTGATGATATTAACAGACTCTATTGTGATGGTAAGAAGATTTTGATAGATGTAAAGGGCATTTTTGACAGAAATGAGTATGAATCTGCTGGTTACACATACTGGAGGTTGTGATGGGTTACGAAAATATAAGATTTCCAGAAAATTCTTTGTTTCTTGTAACTGGTGGTGCTGGATTTATTGGTTCTAACATCTGTGAAGCAATATTAAAATTAGGTTACAAGGTAAGATGTCTTGACGATTTGTCAACAGGCAAACAAGCTAATGTTGACTTGTTCATAAAAAATAATAATTATGAATTTGTTTTAGGCGATATAAAAGATTATGAAACTTGTTTAAAAGCTACAAAAAATGTTGATTTTGTTCTTAATCAGGCAGCATGGGGCAGTGTTCCTAGAAGTATTGAAATGCCTTTATTCTATTGCGCTAACAATATTCAAGGCACGTTAAATATGCTTGAAGCTTCTAGACAGAATGGTGTAAAAAAATTTGTTTACGCATCAAGCTCTTCTGTCTATGGAGATGAACCTGTTTTGCCGAAGAGAGAAGGTAGAGAAGGCAATCTGCTATCGCCTTACGCTCTTACAAAACGTTGCGATGAAGAATGGGCAAAGCAATATACTAAACATTATGGCTTAGATACTTATGGTCTGAGATATTTCAATGTTTTCGGACGTCGTCAAGACCCAAACGGTGCTTATGCTGCTGTAATCCCTAGATTTATTAAACAGCTTATACATGGAGAACGTCCTACTATAAATGGCGATGGAGAACAAAGCAGAGATTTTACTTATATAGAAAATGTCATAGAAGCTAATCTTAAAGCTTGCATAGCTTCTCATGACGTGGCTGGGCAAGCTTTTAATATTGCTTATGGCGGTCGTGAATACTTGAATGATATTTATAAGGGATTGATAGAAGCTCTAGGTGTTGATATAGAACCTATTTATGGTCCTGAACGTGCTGGAGATATAAAACATAGCAATGCTGACATCAGTAAAGCAAAAGAATTGCTAGGCTATAACCCCGATTGGAGTTTTGAGCGAGGTATAAGGGCAGCTATTGAGTGGTATAAGGAGAATTTGTGATAAATAATGAAAAGAGTTGCAATAGTTACTTTTTTATCTGAAAATTATGGGACCTGTTTACAAGCCTTTGCTTTGAAAAAAGCTATAGAGAGGTTGGGGTGTACGGCAGATATTCTTAACATTAATAGGCAGGCGAAAACTACAAAATTATATATAATCCAACGCATAAAATCACTTTTTACCAATTTCCCTTATGTATTGCCAACGGATATTCCAAATTGGATAAAAGCAACTAGAAGGAAAAGTCAGAATTTTGCTCAATTTAGAGAAGGTTATTTAAAGCCAACAAAGTCTGTTGTCCATACTGTGGAGGATCTTTTAAACTTAGAATCTTCCTATGATTTGTTTATATCAGGTAGCGACATGGTTTGGTCCACTGAATATATCAAATACGCAAAGATATATTTTTTATCTGGTATTCCTTATGAGAAGAGTGGCTCTTATGCTCCTAGTTTTGGTTCTACTTTATTAAATGAAAGAGAACGTGAACAATATGCCAATTTCTTACATTCAATTAAATTTTTGTCTTGTAGAGAGATAGGTGGAATTAATTTAATTGAAGAATTAACAGGTAGAAAAGCTTTTTGGACAATAGATCCAACACTTCTTTTTTCTGCTGAAGAGTGGTTAGAATTTCTTCAAATCGATAAAGATAGAAATAGCAAAGACTATATTTGTGTTAATTGTTTTGGACAACTACCTAAGAGTTATCGGTTCCAGATGAGAGAATTGAAAAAACTTACAGATTCATCTGCTGTCAGATATTTAAATTCTGGCTGTCGTGATATGAAAGCTGATATGAAATATGGTTCAGCAGATTATGGTCCGAAGGAATTTGTAGAACTGATAAAAAACTGTAATCTTTCGCTTGTAAATGGATATCATGGATTGCTGTTCTCATTAATATTTGAAAAGCCTTTCTTATTGTATCATCGAGAAGAGAAGGAGCATTGGTGTAAACATGAAGATCGCATGATGGATTTGGTAAAGTATTTAGGTATTGAAGATAGATATTTATATTATCGTGACAGAATCAATCATGACTTTTTAAAAATGGATTATTCAATTGTAAATAAGAAATTGGCTGATTTGAGAAAGCGTAGTTGGGATTATCTAAAAGAAATGATAAGCTCAATAAACTGAGAGGAATATGTATAAATGGACAGCATGAGCAGATTATTATCTATGCCTTTTATTATTAATAATGATGAATGTACTGGATGCATGGCTTGTAAAGAATGTTGTCCGTTTCATGCAATTTCTTCTATTGAGGATAATGAAGGATTTTTGATTCCGAAAGTTGACTTTGATAAATGTAAAAAATGTGGGCTTTGTAAAAATACGTGCCCTACTATAACTAAAATTGAAACAAAGTACAATGTATTGGAATCAAAAGGGCTCATTCTTCGATTACGTGATAGAAAAGCATTACACAGAAGTGCATCTGGTGGTGCTTTTTATGGAATTGCAAAATTTGCTATAGAAAATCTTCATGCTGTTGTGATAGGGGCTGCATGGACTCCTGATTTTGGGGTTACTCATATATGTGTGGAAGATTTAGAAGGCCTAAAAAAACTACAAAATTCAAAATATGTTCAAAGCAGTGCATTCAATACTTTTTCACAGATTAAAAAGTATTTGAAACAGGATAGATGGGTATTATTCTCTGGAACGCCATGCCAAATTGCAGGGTTAAAAGCATATCTGAATAATGATTATGACAGGTTAATCACTATAGATTTAGTCTGTCATGGCGTGCCAAGTCCTAGCTTTCTAAGAAGAGAATTTGATGAGTATACTTTCAAAAACGAGATAATAAATATACGGTTTAGAACAAAAGGTTGGTTTACTCGATCTTTTTTTATTCTTCGATTATTCTTAAAAAATAGGACTGTTAAAGATTTTTCACGAAATGATAGCTTATATTATTCTATATTTCTTAAATCTGCTTCTTTTCGAGAGTCATGTTATAAGTGTAAATATGCTTCACCAAATCGACTTGGAGATTTTACTATTGGAGATTGTGATAGTTATACTTTGTATCCAGAATTCTTTCCTGACAGTTCAAACTCTATATGCTTGATTAATTCAAAAAAAGCGAAACAATTATGGGATAAAGGTATTAATTTATGTTTTGATTATTATCCACTTGATATTGAAAAGGAAGTTCAAGTAAATCGACAATTAAGCCATCCATCAGTTCGTCCTAAGGAAAGAGATTATATTTATAAAGACTTAGGCTTATTGGGTTATTCATATTTGAAAGATAAATATAATATAGAGTCAAAAAGCAACTCATATTTTAAGACAAAAATAAAATTGATGATTCCCTCATACCTTATGAGAAAACTTGAATCTTTAAAACTAAAATGAATATTAATAGCAACAATAGTAGCGGACAGAGCACTGTATCTAGCTTGATTTGGAAAGCATTTGAACACTATGGGGTCTATGGAATTAGATTCATTTTGCAGATGGTTCTAGCTAGAATACTAGAACCAGAACATTATGGTGTAGTGGCTATTGCTACGATTATTATTGATCTTTCTAATGTGTTTATTCAAAAAGGTTTTGCAGTTGCACTTGTGAGGAACAAAAATCTAGATGATATAGATGCTTCCTCAGTATTTTATTTAAGTGAGTTTGTATCTATAATTCTTTATTTCTTGCTTTTTGTCTGTTCTGAACCCTTTGCTACATTCTATAATATCCCCGAACTTAAGGGGCTGATTCGTTTGATGTCTCTTTCTTTATTTTTTGGAGCGTATAGTTCTATTTTAAATTCGATAATACAAAGGCAGATGATGTTTCGAATGTCTTTCATCATAGGAATAACATCAGTCGCAATATCTGGATGTCTTGGTATTTTTGCTGCTGTAAGGGGTATGGGTGTGTGGGCTCTTGCTTACCAGCACTTATCTTATAGTTTTCTATCTATGGCATTAATGATTTGTGGAGTTCGTTGGTATCCAAAATTTGTTGTGAAACTTGAACGTGTTAAACCCCTGTTTTCATTTGGTTGGAAAGTGCTTCTTACTTCATTGATAGATGAATTGTTTGTAGAGTATCGAAGCTTGGTGATTGGTAAAGTTTATGATGGAAGTAGTCTATCTTTTTTTAACAGAGGTAAACAATTTCCACATATCCTTGTTTATAGCATAAATGGAGCAATGCAATCGGTATTGCTACCTGTAATGTCTAAGGTTCAGGACGATAAACAAGCTATAAAGAAAATAATGCATAATGCTATTGTGGGCAGTTCGTTTTTTATATACCCAATGCTTGCAATGATGGCTGTAACAGCTCCTTCTTTTATTCCTTTACTAATGACAGAAAAATGGAGTCCTTCGGTGCCTTTTGTTCAAATTTTTTGTATTTTTTATGCTACTTGGCCTTTGTCTGTAACATTTTATCAAGCTATGTTTGCTATGGGAAAAAGCAACGTAGTCTTATATTGTGAAGCTGTTAAGAAAGGACTTGATTTATTGACTTTGATTTTAACTCTACAATATGGACCAAAAATAATTGCTATAGGGGCATCGGCAGTAAGTGTGCTTATGCTTCCCATATATGCTGTTCCCTGTGGACGCTTAACAGGTTATTCCATCTTTGAACAATTCCGTGATATTGTTCCTAATATAATAGGAATTATTCTTATGGCTTCGGCAATATATTCTGTTAATTTTTTTCATTTATCATATTTATTAACTTTTGTTATTCAAATTGTTGTTGGAGTATTTGTTTATGCTTTTTATAGCTTTTTATTTAGATTAGAAGGTCTTAATATCTTCATAAAAAGAATAAAACAAAGAATACAAAAAAAAGATAAGCTTGAATTTAATAAAAGCAATATTCAATCTTGAATTAGGAGAATGACATTATGGATAAAAAAATGTTTAATGAGTGTATAGATGCTGAAATACTCAGATTTTTACCAAAATTGAAATTACCTCGATTCATAAAGTTATTACTAATAATCAATTTAGAGCCTTCTTGTCGTGCAATATACTATATAAGGAAAATGCAGTATTATTCAAAAAGTAAATTTTTGATATTTAGACTTTTATCTCGTTTATACAATATTAAACTTGTAAGAGAGTTTGGTATCTGTATAGGAGCTAATTCGCAAATTGGTATAGGTTTACACATTCCACACCCAACAAGTATTGTAATAGGTGGTTCTGTAAAAATAGGAAAGAATTTTTCTATATACCAGAATTGTACAGTTGGCGGTGCACGAACTGGTGATGTTAAAAAAGGGAATCAACCAACTATTGGTGACAATGTAACTTTATTTTCAGGTAGTATGATATTAGGTCATATTACTGTAACAAATAATGTTACTATAGGAGCAAATAGTGTTTTGTTGAAGGATGCACTTGAAGAAGGTGTATATGTGGGAACACCAGCGGAAAGGCATGTGCCTAAGAAAGAAGAATGTTAGATATGAATAAAACAAGAAAATGGTAATATGAAGCGATTAAATAATATATTGAAGGAACATTAAATTTTGTTAAAGAGCTAATAATAGGTTGTTATGTATGTCTAGGAGAGATCAAGAAAAATTATTTGAAAGAACAATTATCAATGTTCACAGAGATATATTTAAACCAATCATTGAATCACATCTTTATAAAACTCTAGAGGAGAATTATAAATGAGATATTCTGTTCCTATATGTAGATTTTTTATTTTCTCTACTTTAGCAATTTTTATTTTGTCATTATTTTTATTATTTTATAATTATGTTAATGTTCAGATAAAATGCGAAGATGGTGCAACTGATTATCATTTATCCCCTAACGGATTTACAACAAATATGTTTGAGGGGGGCTTGTGTTAGAGTAGATTCAAACAGATATAATAACGAAAAAACTTCTCAAGCAAATGATATAGATATTTTATTGATGGGGAGTTCTCATGCAGAAGTTTTTAATGTTAATCAAAAATTAACAATAGCATCATTATTAAATAAATATTTAACTCCGTATAAATCTTATAGTATTGTTGTTTTAGGTCACTACTTATATCATTGTGTAAATAATCATAAGAATGCCTCTGAACGATATCGACCTAAAAAGTTTGTATTAATAAAAACATGGATAAATACCAAAGTCTGTTATGGGCATTTGAACAAGTATGGTCATGAAGTTATAGCTAAACGTCTGTCTAAAATTTTAAAAAAATTATTAATTTTTAAATAGGGTGGGATTCTTTTATTATGAATATCTTAACTTATGACATAAGTATATTAAACAATGTAAAAAAATGTTTTTTTATAATATTTAAATGTATATTTTCTATCATATTATCTTTAATAATTTTAAATTTATTTATGATTCTCTATAGATACAATGGGGCTCGTATTTATAATTCTACAGGTGCAACTGATTATAAATGGTCGCCTTATCAATTATATACCCATATGGAAGAAGGGTTTACTTATAATATTTTTGATAAATATGGTTTTAATAACTATAAAATTGCTAATACCAATATTGATATTTTGCTTATTGGTAGTTCAAATATGGAAGGTTCTTTTGTAAATTACAATGAAAATGTAGGCTATTTATTAAACAAATCTTTGTCTAATTATAAAACATATAATATTGGTATTGAAAGTCATTTCTTTATGGAGTGTTTGAGAAATTTAAACAATGCGTATAAAACATATACTCCAAAGAAATATATTCTACTTGAAACAGTTGACCTAAAACCAAGAAAAAATGATTTTAAGATTTTATAAATGGGAAAGCAGTGCATTTACGTTGCTTTAGAGAAGATAGTATTCTTGTTATACTACAAAAAATATTCCCATTAGTAAAATGGTATCCGATACAATTATCTCAGTGGTTAATTAATTCTTTTAATAATTTAGGCTTCAATAAGATTAATAATAAAAAAGAATTTAATTCTGATAATTCTAATGAAGTATATTCATTATTTGATACTAGCTTAAAAATAGCTAAAAAAGATATCCCTAATAATGTTAAAATAATAATCTTCTATCATCCTTATATTCAATTAGATAAAACTGGAAAAATCATAAAAGGGTATGAAGATAATGATTTGAATAATTTTAAGAGAATATGTGAAAAAAATGGTTGTATTTTTGTAGATACTACTAAAGACATGGTTTCACTATATAAGGCTAAATGTATTTTGGCAAGAGGTTTTATTAATACAAAAGTTGGTTATGGTCACTTAAATAAATATGGTCATGAAGTTATTGCAAAGCGTCTAGCTAAGGAGATAAAAAATGGCTTTAAATAACTTCTTTTTTCTGCCTTTTCTGTTGGTGGTAGTCTTTATATATGGCTTAAGCACTGCTATTTTCAAAAATTTAAAAAATAAAAAAACTATTCTTTATTTAGAGCTGATTATTTCTAGCTATATATTTATTGGCATTACAAACATTTACTATGCAGTAATTTTATTTATAGTCAGTTTAATTACTTATTTTTCTTCTTTAGCTGTTGAAAAATACGAATCAAAAAGCGGTTTAATATCCAAGTTTTCAGTTACTATTCTGCTTTTGATTTTAGGAATATTTAAATATTATAATTTCTTTATTGATTCTTTAAAATGGCTTATCGGAAGTGGAATTAACGCTAAGCTAATTCTTCCATTGGGCATTTCATTCTATATTTTTTCTGCAATTAGCTATATTATTGACGTTAACCGAAAAAAATATTCTGCAAACAAATCTTTATTAGAAGTTCTGCTTTTTATTGGCTTTTTCCCTAAGTTGCTTGCTGGTCCTATTGTTAGAGCAGACTTTTTCTTTAAGCAGATTGCTAATATCAATAACTTGAAATGGACTAATCTTGAAATTGGAATACAGCTTTTTACTGTAGGACTCTTTAAGAAAATGGTTCTAGCAGACCGAATAGGAGTTTTTGTAGACGATATTTTTTATGCTCCTGTGGCATTTGATGGGTTGACCTTGCTTTGGGGTGTTATCAGCTATTCTTTGCAGATTTATTTTGATTTCTCAGGATATTCTGATATGGCAATAGGCGTTTCAAAGATGTTTGGTTTCGATATTACCGACAATTTCAATTTCCCGTATATTTCTAAAAATGTTACTGAATTTTGGAAACGCTGGCATATAAGCCTTTCTAGTTGGTTGCAAGAGTATTTATATTATTCTTTAGGAGGAAACAGAAGAGGTAAATTTAGAACTTATCTTAATTTGTTTCTAACTATGCTTCTTGGTGGCCTATGGCATGGTGCTGCTTGGACTTTTGTTGTTTGGGGTGCTATGCATGGCATTGCATTAATTATTCACAAACTATTCATGCTATGGAAAGAAGCAAAATATGGTGACAAGAAAGCCTCTTGCTTTGTTTGGAATGTTTCTTCTATGGCTATTACTTACATTTTTGTAATTTTCTGTTGGATATTTTTTAGGGCAACTAGCTTTAATAATGCTGCTGAAGTTTTAAAAGGTATTTTCACTATGCAAATTGGTATTGTTCAGCCTTATACTTGGTCTATGTTGGGGCTTGTATTGCTTGTTATTATGTCTTTTTTTCAGAGAAAAATATCACAAAGCCATAACTGCTATTGTGGAATTCCAATACAGGATTTGACAACAATTAAAGGTCAGACTTTATTTTTTGTCCTCTGTGGTTTGACCATAATTTTAGCTTATGTAGGTAATACGGCTTTTATTTATGGAAACTTTTAGGTAAGCTGTAAGTTACAAGTTACATGATCTAAGCTTTAAGCTAGAAAATATGAAAAACTGGATTGCCACGGCTTTCGGCTCAGCGACTCGCTTGCCATTCTTGGCGTAACCCTTGATGGGAGGCTTTAGAACAATAAAAACAACAACTACAAACAACAATAATTACAAAACCAGATTGTATTCTTTGAAGCTATCAAGGAGTTGTTTGGGGGTAATCCCTAATGATGTGGCAGCTTGATCAATTGTTATCAAGCCTTTTTTTATCATATCGTAGAAAGCACTAAGCTTTCCTTCTTTTTTTCCTTCTTTTTTTCCTTCTTTTTTTCCTTCTTTTTTTCCTTCTTTTTTTCCTTCTTTTTTTCCTTCTTTTTTCCCTTCTTCTAAA
>JAEEGL014414345.1_pt1 | contig 21705 bp, 19 predicted proteins | sample 9134231 | NCBI WGS metagenome assembly JAEEGL01 (sample SAMN16246548, study PRJNA631951) | gut metagenome | biome: gut microbiome; feature: rumen; material: fiber-attached | host: Bos | place: Iran: Karaj | collected 2018-10
GCCCGTTTCAGCTGCCGCTGGAACGACCAGGTCGCGCTTTCGCTGGACCCGGAACGCGCTGTGGAATTCCACGACGAGACGCTCCCGGGCAACAACGCAGAGTCCTCGCACTTCTGCTCGATGTGCGGGCCGAAGTTCTGCTCGATGCGCATTTCGAAAGACATTCAGGAATACGTGAAGACTGGCAAGCTCGACCCCAAAAGCGATCCGCTGAAATAAAGGAATTTTAAATCACACAACCACCCAATCTGGAGGTGTCCATGGAAAACGCAAAAAAATTTCTCAATGACTTTATCAAAAGAAAGTTTTCCGACAAAAGCGAACTGAAGAAGGAATTGTTCAAAGCGGGCGTTGCCGCTTTGAGCGAGGGCTGGACGTTCATGGACGCCACCTTCCAGTTGGGAGGAAAAGCAAGGGACGACGGTCTTTCGGCAGAAGATGTCGAAAAAATTCTACGTAACGCTTTTGCAGAAGAACGAAGAAAGTCGGAACGCGACGAGGCGCAAAAGAGAACAACCGAACAAGCGCCCATTTCCTCAGCGCAAGCGCAACCCATGCCGCAAAACATGGTCCAACAACCTGCGGGCACAACAGCCATCCCCGCCATGGGCCCTACCATCATCTCGCCGATTCCGGCAAGCATGATGGAGCAGATGATTGCACTCGGTCTCGACTCGCAATCCCTTGAGCTCTTGCAGAACTTCAAGATTGACCCTGAAGCGCTTTCGATTCCGTGGCCGGCCGCCGACTGGCGAAAAGACCTCGCCAAGTTGCTTGCCGCAACATTCAAGCCTGACGAAACTGTCGAATTCAAAATTTCGAATACACCGACAAGCACTCAAGAACTTGTATCGAACATCATCGGACAAGACGAAGCGCTCAAGAAAATCATGAGACAGCTCGATAGCCCTGATGGGGCTCTCTTGACTATCAATGCGGTCAAGAGCGGAGCTGATGCCTCGGACGAAAGTTGGCATTACCGTTATGTTGTCGTCGATAACCCGAAGATGACGCTCGCCAAGCAACTCGCCTACTACAAGGCATTGAACCTCCCTTGCGCAGCACTCATCAACACGGGTGCAAACTCCGTGCAGGCCTGGATCAAGATTGAAGCTGTCGATGCCGAAGAATACAACGAACGCGTCGATTTCCTCTTCCAGACCCTTGAATCGCAGGGATTCAAAGTCGATGACGGCAACCGCAACCCAAGCCAGATGGTCCGCATGCCGGGCGTGTTGCGCAACGGCAAACAGCAATACCTCATCGCTTTGGACCAAGGTGCCAGAAACTTTACGGAATGGCGTGAATGGGCGGAATACACCCTTGACGGTAAGCCGCTCATCGCACTGGCAAGCGATAGCGACGAAGCCCCTAAAAAAGACCCCTGCGTTATCGAGAACGTACTCCGTGCTGGCGAATTTTTCTTGTTCACGGCCCCGCCAAAGAGCGGTAAGTCGCTTGCCCTCATGGATATGGGCCTCTCAATCTGCTACGGCGAAGACTGGTTCGGCAACACGACAAATTCGAACGACGTATTGTTCATTAATATGGAACTTACCAAGTCCGTATTCTTGAACCGCCTCTTTTTGCTTGGTGCAAAACGCAAACTCAATGCCAGCACCCCAAGGTTCGGTTTCCTGAATCTTCGCGGTACAGCTCTTTCGCCGATTGAAATTGCACAACTTATTGTAAAACGTATTCAGGGTGCAAAGAAACTCGAAAACCACGATTATAAAGTTGTCGTGATTGACCCGATTTCTGCCGTGCTCCACAATCCGAAGTCCGTCAGACTGAGCGGCGCACCGCACCAGATTCTCATGCAGATGGTCGATACGATTATCTCCCTTACAGGCTGCGCCGTCGTATCTTCGTGCAATACAAACGAATACCCCTATCTCGAAGCCCGTGCAGACAGCGTCATGTCGCTCTCGCCAGTGGAAGGAAGCCTCAACATGTACCAGATTAACGGCTCATTCCGCGAATTCCCGAAAACGCTCGCCCGCGAATGCTCCTGGATTTATCCAAGATTTATAGTTTAAACAATCAACAGAAAATTTAAAGATGTACAAACAAAGCAATCGATTTTCACGCCGCACGGAGAACAAGCCGGTAAGCAAAACTGCTGGCAGAACAGAGCGCAGCAGAACCGCAGGTAGCAGGGGCGGCAACAGAATAGGCAAAGCCATCGCCGGAAGCAAGTTCAACGCTTCCAGAAAATTCAGTATCCACGATGACGACGAATTAAATACAAAGAAAACGCCCAAAGCGGAAAAGCCAGTCGTCCGCCAAATTCCTTCGTTCGAAGACATCAAGGCACAGGTCTCCGCATGGATGACAAACGACCGCATTCCGGGTAAATTGCAAGCATGGTTTACGGCCGATGCCATTCCAGAACACAGCGATTGGCGAATCGTCAAGGAATACCACGGAACCCAAGAGAACTTGACTATCGAAGCCCCTGCTCGCGACATGAAACCGATAGAGCTTGTCGTCCGAGTCATGGAACAGCTCCAAAAAGATCACTTGCACATATTCAAGAAAGCTCTGCGCCAAATTTGGTTCCGAGCCACAGGTGACGGACGATTCGCACTCCTTGTACAAGTGAACGTCAAAGGTAAAATTTCGGCACACGGCTACAAGACGTTCGTCGATTTTCTCGAACGCAGTTGCCCCGAAGTCATCAGTTGCCACCAAATCCAGTGCTTGCCCGACCGCCTATTCGACCCCGCCAATGCCCAAGGCATGAAAATCGAAACAAAGTGTTCGTTCGGCAGCGATTTCATGCCCATCGCAAACACCGGATTCTGCATGCACGTCTTGGACTGGACACCGCGCATCAAGGAAGCATGGCTCAACCTCCCCGTTCGCATCAAGGATGCAATACACCCTAATCGGGAAGACAGGTTCTTCGAATTCTGCTCCGGTTCGTCTTACGTTTCAGCAAGCCTCGCCCCTTGCTTCAAGCAAGTCGAAGCGCTCGACTGCCGCGAATCCGCCATGCAGTCTTCCAGAATGAACATCAGGAACCTTGCGACTTCGAACATGCGCTTCCACCGCAGCCACATGGACGCGAACTTCATCTCGAAATTCTTCTCCAAGAGCGAGAACGCCGAAGGCCGCTGGACTTTCTACATCAACTTGACCGGCGACGACATTCTCACCTCGGAAGTCGAGCATACGCTCGCCACCTCTCGCCCCGAAAGAATCCTCTTGCAGACGGGAAACCTTGAAACCGCCTCCCGCGAAATCAGGTCATTCCGCAACGAAGGCTACGTGCTCCGCAAAAGCATCCCGCTATATCTTGAACCGGGGCGCGGCAACTTTGAACTTCTGTTCCTGTTTGTTCCGGACAGAGAGGGACTTCTAGGGCAAAATCCGGCACGAGCGCACCAATCTAGGAACGTTCAACGCCCTCAAGAGCGCCTACAACGCACAAAAATGACCGATATTCCGCATTTTGTGCAGAAAAAGCCTTCTTTTAAGCAAAGAAAAGATTAAATTAAAGATTGAAAACTAAAAAACATTAATTATTTGGCTTAGGGAATAGTATGCGATTTTTAAAATGTGCATCGATCTGTCTTGGTCTTTCAGCTCTGATGGCATCCGCCTACGTGGTGAAAAAAGGCGACACCCTTTGGGACTTAAGTGGTGAATTTCTGAACGACCCGTTCGCATGGCCGGACCTTTGGGAAAACAACAGACACATTCAGGACCCCCACTGGATTTATCCGGGCGATTCCATTTACAGGGGCGAAGGCGTCAAGGATGACGGTTACCGTATCCCCGCCCAGACGAGACCGTGCGAAGCGGCTGTCGCTGATTCCAACTTGCCTAAGGGCATTACCCCTTCGGGCTGTGACGAAAGGGACGCCCGCGATGGCGACTTCGAAAACATGCTCGGCAACCTCCGCGAAAAGGACAAGAAGCAAAAGAAGAAAATGGCTGCGGATTCGTATTTCTACCAAAAGCGTCCGGAACCGAAAATTTTCAACGGCTACTATCAGGTCCTCGCTCCCGAAATCTACACGTTGGAAGGCATCAAGAACGACAAGCGTTTCTTCTCCATCCGCTCTGGCGAAAAGAAGGAACCTCTCATCCATCACCCTGAATCCGAAGTTGTCGTTGGCATTGGCCGCAAGACGACCGCAGGACTCAAGAAGGGTGACTTGATTGAAATTGTCGATGCTCGTTCCATCGAAGTGCCGTCCCACAAGGGCAAGAGCTTCGACTACTACGCATTGGTCAGGCTTTCTGGATATGCAAAGATTACAAGCGTCGGCGACACGCTTTCAAGGGCGATGGTCGTCCAAAGCTTCAAGGAAATCAAGCTCGAACATGCCAAGGCCCGCCTCAAGCAGCCGCTCAACATCTTGAACGTCTCCGGCTACACGGAAGTCCCCGAAGCGAAGGTCGAAGAAATGGCTATGATCCGCTACACGATGGATCCGATGCTCATTATCGGCGCTTACTCCTACATTCTCGTAGATAAAGGAACAAAGAACGGCTACAACACTGGCGATGCAGTCGCCCTCTGGGAAGAGGATACTTCCGATGCCGGTCTTGCCCCGAGACTGCTCGGTCGCGGTGTCATTGCGAGAGCCGGAGAAAACGAATGCTCCGTTCTTGTTCGCGAAATCTATTCCAGCAGCCGCCGCGTCGAAATTGGACACAAGGTATCCATAACTCATAAAGCAAACTTGGCCCAGTGACTAAGACCTTATTGATAATTATCGGTATCGCCATTTCGGTTCTTACTATACTCATGGCAGGAAGTGTTCTTATCCTAGATTATCCTGAATTGTCGGCACATATTCCATTTTAAGGAAGTGGGCTTTCAATGCAGATTTCTCGTAGCAATCTACTCTTTCTTTCCTTTTTTGCAGGAGGAATTGTCTTACCCACGGCAATTCTTTCTTTCTTGAGCGTACGGAACATTCAGAACGAAGCCTACCTTGCGCAAAAGAACTTTACCGAAAGCACAGAGACGTTCCGCGAAGAAGTCAACAACACCATCCAGAAAGAACAGAATAAAATTTATCAGGAAATCAAGTCCGCGTCGCTTTACCTTTACGAACAGCCTCACAGCCTTTTGGACTTCGGGAACGCGACTCAGTTCAAGACCGTGAGCGGAATTGAAGCGATGTTCCTTTACAACAAGGGAACTCTTATCTACCCTGACATTTCTTCCAAGCATTTTTCAAAGACTTCGGACTATTCAAACAGTATCGCAAGCCCTTTCGAAAAATTGCTGTTCCGTGAAGAAGTAACATCCGTGATGCCGCAACCGGCAAGCATTTCCAAATCGGCAAGGCAGCTCCGCTTCTCGTTCGATTCCCTCGACGACCAAATCCAGAATTTACTGGGGCTAGTCCGCATTGCATACAAGACTAAGGATTACGAAGAAGCGCTCCGGCTTTTGAACATTCTCGAAAAGCATCCGCACCAGCAGGGGTATCTCCACTCGGACTTAACCCGTTCGGTGAACCTGTTGCACTTTGAAATTCTCGTTGCACAAAAGAAGCACAAAGAAGCCGAAGATTACACACTCTCCGTGTTAAACCAGTTTTTGCAGAGTGAAAACATCGAGAACCTGCCCTCGGCAAAATTCTTCTTCGAAACAACTTTTACACAAATTCTCTCCTTCGAAAACCTGAGTCAAGAAAAACGCGAAGCATTCTGGAACCTGCGCGAGAACTTCAACCGCCAGCTCGGCTACATGGACATATTCTTTAACAATAAAGACATAGTCCATACGCTTTTGAACAAGGAAGTGACATCCAAGAGCGGTATCGACATCATGAACGACAGCAAGGTGACGTTCCTCAAGATGAGCTACCCCATCTTGTCGGGCGATCAGGTCGTGCTAGCCAAAGTGAACACAGACGAATACCGCGAACGCATGCGTTCCAAAATCAAAGCCGTAACACAAGGCTGGAAGGGCATCCCGTACTCCATTACCGAAGGAGCCGACAAGACGCTTATCCTGGGCCACGTGTCGGACAGTTCTTCTGTATTAAATCAAATCATTTTAGACAAAGCAATATCTTGGACTCTTACCTTATACGAAAAAGGCTTGAGTGAAATCAAGAGAGACACGCAAAGACGCATGTTCCTCATGTACGGGCTACTCTCATTCTCGCTGATCTCGGTGCTTTTGGGTTCCATCGTCATGTTCCGCTTTTTGACGCAAGAACACAAACTTTTGGCCATGAAAGCGAACTTCCTTTCGAGCGTTTCGCACGAACTCAAGACGCCCCTCACCTCCATCAAGATGTTTGCCGAAATGATGGCCCGCGGACGAGTGCAAAAAGTCGAAAAAGTGCAGGAATATTCAGGGCTTATCGGCAAGGAAGCGACTAGACTCGAAAACTTGATCGGCGCCATTTTGAACTATACGCGAATGGAGCATGGCAAAGGCGGATTCCACTGGGAAAAGCTCGATTTTTCGGCCTGCGTCCAGAAGGTTTTTGATAACGTAGAAGATATTGGCGTTGAAAAAGGACTCCTGTTCAGCACAAAAATTGAACCCGGTCTTTTCGTCGTTGGCGACTACACAGCCCTTTACAGCCTAGTCCAAAACCTCATCGAAAACGCCATCAAATACACGAACGCCCCCGGAGACATCACCATAACGGTTGAACCCGACGAAGACAGAGTCGTTTTCTCCGTTGCCGATACCGGTATAGGCATTCCCTCTTCGGAACAAAAAAATATATTTAATGATTTCTATAGGGTCGGTGACGAAATGACTCGCAGCACAAAGGGTTCAGGACTCGGACTTGCTATCGTGAAACGCGTGACGGAATCCCATCATGCGACCATTTCCCTCACCAGTAAACCCGGCAAAGGTTCCACTTTCACCGTAAGATTCAAAAAGGCAGAATGATTATGCAACCATACAGAATTCTCATCGTAGAAGACGAAGAAATCATCCGGCTTGGTCTTCAAGACAACTTCGAACTTGAAAACTACGAAGTCGAAACGGCATGCGACGGCGAAGAAGCTATCGCCAAGACGGATTCATTCCAGCCGCACTTGATTTTGCTGGACGTGATGCTCCCCAAGAAGAGCGGCTTTGAAGTCTGCCGATTCATCCGCAAGAAGCACCCGGAATGCATTATCATCATGCTTACGGCAAAGACCGAAGAAACGAGCAAGGTCGCAGGACTCGACATGGGCGCAGACGATTACGTGACAAAGCCTTTCTCCATCTTGGAACTGTTGGCCCGCGTGAAAGCGTTCCTCCGCCGCATCGACCAGCAGGCTCAAGCACAAGCCCGACCGACCAAGCAGCTTGCCTCCGTCGATGCCATCGACTTTGCCGACATCCATCTGGATTTCAAGAAATTCATCGCCTCCAAGAACGGCGAACCGCTGGAACTTTCGACAAGGGAATTCCAAATTCTCAAATACTTCTGGCAACGCCGTGGCGAAGTCGTGCTCCGAGAAGACCTTCTGCAAGACCTCTGGGGTTACACTCCAGACAACATGCCTTCAACGAGAACCATCGACAACCACATCGTCAACTTGAGACGCAAGCTAGAAGACGACCAAGCAAATCCGAAAATCATCCTTTCCATTCGTGGAGCAGGCTACAAGTTCGATGCTTAACAATGTTTAACTTTGGGCAAAAAGATAACACCATCAGCAAGGCGTGGATTCTCGCAATCCTCGCTATCTGCACGATATTTTCTGCTCAAGCGTTAGCCAGCAAAATGGCAACCCAGCTACAGGAAGCCATTTACCTTTTTGAAATGAAGGGCGAAGTCGATGATGCCATTAGACTTCTTGAAAAAGTTTCTCGCCAAGGAGATGCCGACGACAAGGAGTCCGCCTTTTTCTACCTCGGAAAAATCTATGACATGGCAAGCAACAAGGCCCAGGCGAATCACTTTTACGCCCGAAGCCAAGCGATAACCCAAACAACAAGCAAGGCGTACTGGCTTGCCGGACGCGATGCGGCCACCAGTTTCTCCCCGGAAAGGCTTTTAAAGAAAACCATTCCTCTCCGTAGCCCCATTCGCAAGTTCTTTGACGGTAAAAACGCCAACATCCTTTTCGACAACGGTCACATCGCCAAACTTGAAGGGGGCTTGGTTATAGAAATTTCCTCCAAGCTCGAAGAAGGCGATATCCTGCTACACATAGACTCCGACGGGATGTGGTTTCACAATGCCATGCGCGACACCCTGTTTTTCAAGCCGCATATTTCTCCAAAGCAAGAACATTCGTTCAACATAAAGAACATCTCGCAATTTACCGCCGCCCACAACTATGCGCTTGCCATGACGGACCGCGACATATACGTTCTCAACCGCAAGGGATCTTCCATTAGGGCCAATAACACCTTCGGATCTTGCCAATTGCATAAGGAGATGCTCGGAAACGATTACTTTATAGTCAACTGTCCCGACAATGCTCTCCATTTTTTATCGACAGACTCCGCAACGGAATCTTTTGTCATCGCCCAATACGACATTATCCAGCAAATCTTTATTTTTAAAGGAAACATCTACCTGATTTCAGGGAACGTCCTTTTCTGTTATTCCCCGACAAACAACAAAACACCTCTCTGGAAAGCTAACGTCGGAAACATCGAAAGCCTACAATCTTTCGAAAACAGCATCGTCACGCTCGACGCATCTGGAAAAGTAACTTTGTACGACAGGCTTAGCGGAGTTATTCTTTCGAGCATCCGCGCCAACGCCTCCAGCTTGTACCCGCTTGCACGAGGAACACTTGGACTGTTTACAAACGAAGGCGCAGTCATCACAGTCGATACATTACTCCGCCCGCTGTGGAATTTCAACTTTGCCAAATCACCCATGACGCGCCCCGTCGGGAAAAGCAAGTACATCTACATTCCATTCGATGACAAAAAAATTTACGCCATTGACGCCCACTATTACGGACAAAGGCCACTCTATTCAAGCAAACTTGCATCTAAAGCGGTTCTAAAAGCAAGGCAAGATGATTGGGATAACGTCAAAACCATTCTCGACACCATCATCAAAACCGAACCCGGCAATGCAGAAGCGCACTTTCTCAGCGCCCTATACCTAGAACATAAAAGCGCTCCAGAAAAAGAACGCCAAAAAGCCTGGGCAGAAGCAGTCAGACTCTCCATCGGAAATCCGCAAATAGCAAACACGATTCTGAGCAATTACAGCAAGGCCATCGGGGCTAGTTTTGTAAGCCCTCTCAACATCTCGCCCAAGACGATGTATCCGCAATTCATCGGCACCAAAAAGAACCTTTATACCATAGACCCGGCGACAGAACAGCTTATATGCATCAATGCCGAAAACGGCGAACAACGCTGGAGCAAATACATCGGAAAAATCGGGAAAGCCCCCGTCATCGAATCGGATGAAAATGCCATTTTCATTTCGAGCGGCTACCAGATGAGCATCTATGACATCACCAAGGATGCATTCAACAAGCCTCTACAGTTACCCGGCAAAGTGTTCAACTTCACGCTAACTAGCGACTTCATTTACGTTTCCACATGGAACGGATTCCTGCTCAAGATTTCACGAGCTTCAAACAGCATCATCTGGTCTCGCAAAGTTTATTCCATGCCTTTCCATGTCGTCAAGTTCCCGCGTTACTTGCAACTTTGCAACTTGGACGGCGAACTCCTCCGTCTAAGCGACGACACCGGATTTTCCATTGACAAATTCATAAACAAAGTTCAAGTCAACATTACCAGCATGGAAGGCCTAGATTCAATACTTGTCCTAGTCTCCAGTACGAACAAGATGTTGCTGCAAAATACGAAGCGTAGGGATTTCAGCCCCATACAAGTACTTATGGAATACCCCATAGTATCCGTTCAAGTTTTCAAGGACCAAAACGATACCAAAATCATTCTCTCGCTTGCCGACCAATCAATTATTCTTTATTCCAACATCGGAACGCCGCTTTGGAAGTATCAAGGTAAAAAATCCATTTTCTCAAAACCGTTCATATACGATGGCCAAGCATGGATAGACCAAGGCAACGAACTTATCGCCCTTTCCCTCAAAGATGGTAAAGTCGTAAAGACGTTCAACACACCTGGCGGAGCAGGAACACCCTTCATTTTAAACCATACTTTATTCTGTGCCTCCCCCAAACGAGTCCTTTACGGTTTTCCGCTCTAATTTAGAGTATAGTAAACTAAAATTTAGTAGTCAGTTATGCAAAATCCTACTACATTGTTATTATAAAGTTCTATAAGGGAAACATGGGTAACAATAGCAAGGAAAAGACAGCCTTAAGCGACCGTTCCATAACACGTAAGTTTTGGACGAACGCGTTGATGGCGACGGCTTTTATGGCGGTCGCATTCATCGTTACAGGCTGTAAAAACGAAGATGTTCCCAAAACTCCTCCGAAAAAGTTGTCCGAATTTTCAAGGAACGATACACTCTACATCGGAGGATTTGAGTGGGCCCCTCCCACAACGTTCAACCCACTAGATCCTAATCCGAATTTTCCCATAGACGGGAATGTCCGCCTCCTGTATGAATCGCTCCTCACCTACAACCAACTTACAGGTAAGCTAGACCCGATGTTGGCCGATTCTTACACCCAGACAGATTCCAGTATAACGGTTCATCTGAATCAAGATGCAACGTGGAACAACGGGAATCCAGTCACCCCCGACGACGTTATTTATACATTCAAAATAGATTCCCTCCTGCCAACGGTTCACCACGACAACTGGCAGCACATCAAGGCTGTCACGGACGACGGGAACAACAACATCACGTTCCATTTGGCATCGGAGAGGAACCCGCTGATGGTTCTGAATGCCATTGCAGAAACCTCCATTCTTCCTAAAACCGTTTTCGAGCCGCTCATCAAGTCTGCCAAAAACGGCAAAAGCTACAACATGGAGAAAATCAGCGAGTTCAAAAACGACTCGCTCCCTGTTGTATCAGGACCGTACAACCTAAATTCTTATAGTCCTGACAAAATCGTGTTGGTTCGCTCCGAAAACTATTGGCGCCAAAAACATTATGGCGGGAGAATGCCATCCCCCAAGTACATAATCCACCCCATCTACGACAAGAACGATAACTTCAATAATGCCATGGTCCGTGGAAACTTGGACATTTCATCCATTTACCTTCCCAGAATTTGGGAAAAAGCCAAAGACAGCATCCGGGCATGGAGCAGAGAGGAACCCTACCATCAACCCGCAAACATTACAGTCCTCGTCGCCGCGACGCAAAAAGAACCTTTTAACAACGTAAACTTCAGACGAGCCTTGGCCCATGCTATCGACTTTGAAAAAATAAAAGCCCGCGCCGTTTCCAACTACACTCCGACCATACAACCCGGACTCATCCTCCCCTTCGGTGCAGAAAAAACGTACTACAGCAAAGAAGATTCAGACCTTTACGGTTACAGCTATAACACCGGCAAGGCCCGTAAAATTCTCAAAGATGCCGGATACTCTTGGAACAAAGAAGGCCGCCTCCGTGACAAGAAGAAAAAGCTGATCCGAAACGTCTCCATAGAATGTCCGCAAGGATGGACAGACTGGAACGAAGCAATCAATGTCATAGTCGAGTCGTTTGCAGAAATCGGGATAACCGCAGTTCCAAAATTCGTCGATTACGGCACCTGGGACAAGAACCTCCGCCGTGGAACGTTTGACCTCTCGATGAAAACGCCACCTACGGACCATTCCGTCGCTAGTCCATGGAACAGATTCAATCACCTATTGAGTCTCAGTGCGTACAAACCAGTTGGCGAAGAATCATTTGCAAATCCGGGACGTTTCCAGGATGCACAAACGAATGCTCTTTTGGAAAAAATTCCAACCATTTCGAACGAAGAAGAACTCAAACAGGCCTACCGGGAACTCAACAAACGGTTCATGCAAACCATTCCGGTTCTGCCCGTGATGTACAGGCCATCGACTTATTACCAGTTTTCGACAAAGCATTGGACGAACTTCCCTACGGCAGAAAACCCTTACGCACCGCCAAACAATCTAGTCGTCGCCGCGGGCATCACAGCTCTATGGGAAATAAAGCCCGTCGAACCGCCGAATAATCAATAAACAATACTCGTTTTCTCCAAAAAAAATTATCTTTAGCTCATTATTTAAAGGAGTTCATGGTGCAAAAACTACGTTATATTTTGCCTAATGCCTTCACAAGCATGAATTTTTTATTGGGTGTTTTTTCCATTTGCTGGACAACCGGTGCGTTCGCTTCGTTTAGTAATGCAGACGCAATCCGCATGGGAGCCTATTTCGTCATCCTCAGTGCCCTTTTTGACAAGCTGGACGGCTTTGCCGCCCGTCTCGTGAACGCCAGTTCCGAATTCGGAGCCCAGTTCGATAGCCTTGCCGACTTGATTGCATTCGGCCTCGCTCCGGCATTCGGAGTTTTCTTCACTTACAAAATGTACGCCCCGGATTGGTTCCAGAACCACGGACTCCTGATGGTCGTCGCCCTTGCTATTTACGTGCTCTGCGCTGCCATGCGACTCGCCAAGTACAACGCCTGCGACTCCGACACTTACCACCACCACTTTTCTGGACTCCCCTCCACATTCGCAGGCATGATAAACGCCACACTCATCGTGTTCCTTAACGCCAAAGGCGTTTTTGCGGACTCCAGCTCGTTCATCTTCTGGGTTCCGATAATCGTGTTTATCGTAACAGGATTCTTGATGGTAAGCCCGTTGTTCCTCCCGAAGCTCCAGCCTCGCAAGAACAAGGCGTTTAACATGTTCCAAATCGTGCTAATCGTTCTTACCTATGTTGCCGGCCTCCTCTTCTATAACGAAAAGATACCGTTCATTCTCGAATACTTGCTCATCCTTGGTTCGTGCTACATGCTGATTGGCTTCGGCGTAGGCATCGTAAAGCGCAAGGACATTATCGAAGAAGCGAAAGCCTCGAAGAAGTAAGGTGCGGCACTTCGTGCCTTTGAGGTATGAAGTGAAAGCAAACTGTCATGCCGGACCCCGTTCCGGCATCTTTTTTTGTCATTCTAGAGCCATCAAGAAGTAGCGAAACGAGCTCAAAGCACTTTAGTGCGAGCCCACACCCTCATAATCTTGTAAGAATTCCGCAAAGGCCACCCCATAACGTTCGAACAAGTGTTCCAGCGACATGCGCGGGAGTTCTAGCGTTACGCATTCTATGTTCCGTTCGCCGCACCACGTCCCTAAGCTGCCCGGCGTTTTGTAGCCGATATCCGGTCGCCATGGCAAGTTAAACGTAGCCATCAAGTCTTCGACAAGTTTCGTCTTGTGCGGCGCATCAATGCAACCTATCGGCGCATGCACCGAAAGAATCGACGATGGCGAAAGCTTTTCAATTAACGCAACAAGAGCCTGCGTCTCCAGTTCGCTCCCGGCTTCACGGCCCGGCGATAAAAGCGTATCACGTGGAGCTTCTAGAATCGAACGAGAACCAACCTTTTCCGTTGAAAAATTTTGCGTATCGAAGTTGCGGTTCAAATCGACTCCATTCGCATTCCCGCGAGTCCCAAGCGTCACGCCGTCCGGATTTGCGCACAAAATAAAAGCAACGGAATCGAAGATTTCGTCAAAAGCGCGCAACGCACGGCTCAACAAGAATGTCGTTTCCGGTTCCTCCCCGTGAATTCCAGCCATCACAAGCAAACGGCACTTGCCACGGCAAGGAATATAGCGTAGCGGAGCGCCTAGAACGGAGCGCCCGTATTCAGAAAATGGCAACCGAATAATTCCGCGAGATTCAGGAGAAAACATAGGGAGTGTGAAGTGTGGGGTGTGGGGTGAGGACTTTTAATGATCAAGGCCTAATAGCTATGAGCCATCAGCCTTGAACTATGAAAATATACATTAGGCGGCTTCGCCGCGATGCTTAAAAACGCTCTGCTCACCTCGTGTCTTTCGTCTTTGTATATTCGCCTTCGGCTCATATACCAAATGCTGGGCTCGGTCATGGGTGTGCGAGCACCCCCGCGAACGCTCGCCCTCCGCATTTGTCGTCTTTCGTCTATATTACACAAAGTAAGGATAAATATATTCCTCAGCAAGTTTAGGGAGATTCGCAAGAACAGCTTGTTTGCATTCCATATCGGAGCGTTCGTAAATGCCGCGCAGTACCTCAAGCGAAAAATGTTCGAGCCGCTTACGCGACGTGGGCAAGTGCGCAATATGCCAGCCTTCCGGGCGGATTTTCCCGCGACCGGGAACGAACACGCGACTAAAGCCAAATGCAGAATCAGTCTCCATCCGCTCCGTCAAGAATGCATGGAATTTCGCAAACATCCCCTCACACTCCGCAGGCGTAAGCTGCACCTCGTAGTCCTCCGGGCAAGCGGCGCCATCGACCACGTCGATGTCCGTCCCCAAATGGTGACGGCTCGCCCCCGGCAGCGCAGACCAAGTGAGAATCGCGTACATCAGTTCTTCTTCGTCCGTAGGCCGTTCCATCGGTTCGCCAGTTGCAGACAAAAGCGTAAGTTCGCCCCGAGCCTTGCGGTTCCAGATTGAAAGTTGCTTTTCAAATGAACGGTACGCAGACTCTACACGCAATTCAAAACCACTTGCTTTAGCCGCAGCAGACAACGCACACAAGTCGTTCACAATAGCTTTATCGACAAAGTATCCCGGCTGGAACTCTACCAACTCCGGTGTTCCAAGCCCATACGGCAATAGCGACACATCCACCATCGAAACATCCGTCATTGAATCGTCCCTCCCATTTTTTCAATCAAATCTTTCCATTGCTGTACCGTCGTCTTTTTCTTTTTCGTCGTCGATTTTTTCTTCAAAAGCGACTGCGCAAGCGGTGCCGGGTTCGCATGCGTCCATGCAATAGCAAGTGCATCGGTCGCATCGAGCGGGAGTTCAGACGCGGCAATCCCCAAACGGGCAAAGACCATGTTCGCCACATGTTCCTTCGATGCAGCCCCATCGCCTGTAACCGCTTGCTTCACGACTCGCGGCGGATACTCGTCGTACGTCATCCCGCGACGGTGGCACGCCACGAGAATCGCCCCACGGATATGCCCCAGCACAAGAGCGCTCTTGACATTTTTCGCAAAGAACACGCCTTCCATCGCCAAAGCGTCCGGGCGGTAATGTTCCAACCGTTCTTCTAGCTCCGAAACGATATGCACAAGCCGGTCTTCAAGATTTTTAGCAGGATTTGCATGAAACGTGCCATATTCAAGCACTTGAATCTGATTTTCTGTCTTTTTCAAGAAAGCATAGCCGGTTGTAATGGAGCCCGGATCGATACCAAGAATAACCATACCCCAAAAATAACTAAGAATTGTAATTTTTTGAAAAAAATCACAATTTACGGAGTCGTTCTTTATTAGATTTCATGTATGGAGGCTCCAATGATAATTGATCAAGAACATGCAGATTATATGAGAACTAAGGCACACCCAAGGCAACTGGGAATCCCCCTGAGTCGTTGGGGGCGTAACCTTATAGCCTGCTGTCCTTTCCACTCTCCAGAAGAGACTTCTCTGTTTTTCTACGATGCTCTAGGCTATTGGCGTTACCGCTGTCTCCAGTGCGGAAGCGAAGGAGACTTGGTCGATTTCGTCATGAAGAGCCGTTTTAACGGTCTCGACGAGCAATCAGCACGCTCTGAGGCTTTTGATTTTCTCGGCTCGCTCGACAAGGATTTAACAAGCGCCCAAGATAGCGAACACCCGTGGGTCAAGGAAGTCGGCGGCGAAAAGTCCAAAGTCTTGGAATGCTTCGTGCGTTACTGCCACTGGGCCGCCTGCAAAAGCCCGTCATCGGCAAAGTTCCTGGAAGCCCGCGGCTGGAGCATCGGGCAAGCACAGTTGTACGGTCTCGGCTACTACAGCGGTGACCCGGAGCCGTTCATCAGCTACTGCATGCTCTCGGGAGTTGAACGCCACCAAATCAGTTTTTACTTGGACAACCTCGAAGCTTATCACGAACCGCGACTGACCATCCCGGCTCGCAACTCCAAGGGGTTCATCCACTCCGTCTATGGAAGGCTCATCGACGATAACGAAAAGAGCCATACGTACATCACTTACGCTTCAGGTCCGACCGTAATCCCGTTCAACATCCAAGCCGATAGCGAACAGCCTATCATCGTACAGGGATTCTTTGATGCTCTCACCGCAGACCTCGCTGGTATTCCAGGCGTTGTCTCCACGATGTTCCAGGAATTGAACATCAACCACTTGTACAAGCTCAAGGCTTGCGGTGCCGAAGCGTTCACGGTCATCATGCGTCGCGAACACGACCGCAGGGAACAGGAACTGAGAATCCAGAAGTACCTCAAGATGGCGGAACAGCTGCACATGAACCTCAAGTCCATCGTGCTGCCAGCAGGTGAAACCGTCGATACGCTCGTCCGCAAGAACGGAGCCGATCAGCTCATCGACCTCATCGCAAAAACTGAAGTCGATACAATCCATTCGCACCGCCGTTCCATGCTGTTGCAAGACATCAAGGAAAACTTCGACACTGCCATGGCATGTCCGCCCGACCAGAGCGTAGGTTATAAACTGAACAAGTTCCCCAAGCTCACCAAGGAAATCGACGGGGTGCAGTCGGGCTGTTTCTTTGTCTCGTCCAATCCGTTCGGCCTCAAGACGATTTTGCTTTCGAGCCTCGCCCTCGACTTGATCGAGAGCAACCCCAAGCTCAAAATCATTTACGTTGCCTACGAAACGCCGCGCCGTGAAATCTTCGACCGATTCGTTTCTATGCTTATCGGGCAATCCATCCTGACCGTCCGCAAGCAAAATGCAGACAACGAAATCAACAAGAACATCATGGAAGCCACACGCGAGTTGATGAACTACGTTCGCAACAATCGTCTTGAAATCTGGGAAGACATGCCCTCTCTCGACTTTAACGACCTTCTCAAGACGTTCAAGCCGGAACTCAAGGAACACCCGGATTTAGTTCTCATGATTGACGGTATCGACCACATGAAGATTACCGATCGACCGGAACTCCCGGATATCCACGAAAAGCGTTCTTCAGTGATGCTCGACTTGTACAAGGCTCTCGACATCCCCATATTCATCGGAGGCGAACTTATCGATTCCCCGAACATGGGACTTCTTGGGCCAAGAGCTTACCTTCGCGACTCGGATGCCATATACTGGCTAACACCGAAAGAAGATTCATTGACACTTACAGTCGATTCCAAACGTCTCGGAACAAGCCACGTCTATGAAGGCGGCATTTGGACGGATACAGAATCCAGCCGCATGCAAGAAGTGTAATGTTTACCATTGTCGATTTTAACAACTTCTGGAGTCCGTCGGGAGGCGGAGTCCGGCGTTATCATTTGCAAAAAATGGCGTTCTACGAAAAGCAGAGCGAAGTCTTGTCCGTTTTCGTGATGCCGTCACAGACAACTTATACCGAAAAGCGAAGCGACGGGCTCATCATCGAGCATGTAGAGGCGTTCCGTTTCCCCGGCAACTGGGAATACCGCTTTATGTGGAAGCCCTCGCAAATCCGTCCGATTCTTGAAAAATACAAGCCGGACGTGATAGAAGTCGGTTCACCGTACATTCTGCCATCGGCAGTCCGCCGTATCGCAAAAAAAGTCGTTCCCGGCGCAGCGCTGTTTAGCTTTTGGCATGCCGATTTTCCGGTAACTTACGTGGGCCGCCCCGTCGCGAAAAAGCTTGGAGCAAAGGCTGGAACGTTCTGCCGCAAGGCCGCATTCTGGTACGCCAAAAAAGAATTCAATGGGTTTGATTGCGTACAAGCTTCATCCAAAGAAGCGATGGCCCGTCTCAAGAAAAACGGCCTCCCCGACCCGCGCTGGATTCCGCTCGGCTGCGACATCGACACCTTCTCGCCGAGCAAACGCGATGAATCACTTGTTCAAAGCCTCAAGGAAGGCTGCCCTGAACGCTTGACGATATTCTTCCCGCACAGGCACTGCAACGAAAAAGGCATCGACCTCGTTCTCGGTGCTTACGACATCTTGACGCAAAAGCTCGGCCACGAGCCCGCCATCGTATTTGCTGGGACAGGCCCAAGCCTCCCGTTAGTACAAGCTGCCGCCGAGAAGTACAAGCACGTGAGTTACATCGGGTTCGTGAATTCCATTGACGAAATGGCCCGCTATTACGCAAGCGTCGATATGGGACTCGCCCTCTCCGGCTGGGAAACATTCGGACTCTCCATTCTCGAAAGCATGGCTAGCGGAAACGCTCTCGTCGGTGCAGCCGCCGGAGCCGCATTCGAGCACGTCACGGAATCAGGAGCAGGCACAATTCTCAAAGAACGCACGCCCGAAGCCTTGGCAGATGCCATCGTCGAACTCTACCATTCCGACCTCACCGACAAAAAAGCCAAGGCCCGAAAGTATGCCGAAAAATTCAGCTGGAACGACTGCTTCAAACGCCAGTTGAATCTGTACAAAGAAATTGCCGGACAGAAGAAATAAGACTTTATCAAAAAAGACTCGTCAATGACGAGTCTTTTTAGTCGGGATGACTGAATTCGAATCAGCGACCTCTTGAACCCCATTCAAGCGCTCTACCAGGCTGAGCTACATCCCGAGTTCTCTTACAAGAGTATGCCAAAGTTAGTTAAACCACAGGATTTTTTCAAGGCAAAATTGCTAAAAAAACAAAATTTTGCCCATTCCGCGGACGCTAGTCCTTCCAATAGCCGACAATCAGCACTTCGGGAGTCGCTTTCGGGAACTTTTTGCTCTTGAACGCGACTATCTTGCGGAGGCTTTTCTGCTTGAGTTCCCAACCCGTGCGCGAAAGACCCTTCGTCGAAAGCGTGACCTTGAGTCCAGGAACCTTGCCCCCTTCCTTGATTTGATCCACTTTATCGACATTGAGCATCACGTTCTTCGTCTTGATGGAAAATTCCTTCTGGGCATTTTCGTCAAGCATCAAATCTGGGCGATCCTTCTTGTCCGAACCCCAAACGTAGAACGTCCATTCGCGTTTCTCGTTCGGTGCGTAAAAGCCTGCGTCGAACATCTTTTCGCCAAAGAAAATCGGGTTCTTCACATAGCCATCGAGCTGCGCCGGATACGGATTTCCCTGGTTGTCGATGATGACCACGACCGGATTGATTTGACCGTCCATGCCAGCAAAATCCATATCGAATTCAATTGTCACCGGAGCATTCGGCGCAATCTTTTGCGGATACTTGAAGTTCGACATGCCAACACCTTGGCCAATCACGTTTTCAAGAACAATTTCTTTATTCGTAACATTCGCCCCTTTGATGACGATATGCTTGACATCGCCTTGGTCCGCAAAGCCAATCGGATACGGATCCGGCACAAAACGGATAACATCATCGGCAAGAGCAGAAGTCGCCAAAGCAGCCACTAAAATAGATGTAAAAAATTTCAAAGTCATGATTTAAATATACAAAAGTTCCTATATTGCATAGCATAATGTATAAAATAATCGTTCTATTTTCTCTAGCCATTTTCTTTTCATGTTGCTCGCTTTCAAGCAACGCTGTACCCACCACCGAAACCTATCCAGCCCCATTCTTAGGCATTCAACAAAAAAACAATCAAACAATCATTGATATACCCGTACCACACTCCTACACCTTCAAATTCGATGGAGAATGGGAAGTCAAACAAAACATATTATCCGTAAAAAAGAACTTGGTCGCATTCACGCTCCTCCAAAAGAATGAAGAAATCCAACTCCGTGCCATGAATAGAATTGACTTGTACCACGACACGACTTTCACCATTGAAAAAGACGCATCCGAAGAAGATTTTATCCGCTATTATCTGCAATGGGACCAGGACTATTGGGCTCAACGCGATGAAATCATCCAGCAAGGTTGTGTAGACGGGCCAACATTCAACACTTCAAAAAATTACGGCACCATCAAGACGGCAAACGGAAATTACCAACGCTGCGTATTCGCCGCACTTGATAGCGGAGCCATTTACATGATGACCGGCACAGCTATTGGAATCGATAAGGATATCTGCGAAGTCGAGGCAACCATTTGGGAAAACCGTAAGCCGTTTTACAAGACTTTCTAGAAAGTCTATTTTACGAAAGAACCGGAACAATCAAAAATTTTTATCATATTTAAACGCGCTATTCCAAGTTCCTTAAGCATGTCATTCCCGGCTCCGACCGGGAATCTTCTTACTTTATGGAATTCATAATAAGATTTAACAACAAACAATTTTTACATTTGGCGCCATGACTCCACGCGACGAACTCAAGGCTCTGCTAGCACAAAAAGAACTGTTTATTTTCGACTTAGACGGCACGTTGTTCAATACGCTTGGCGATTTGGCGCCGGCCGTGAATTATGCCATGAAGCAGTTCGGGCTGAAGACACACAGCAACGACGATGTGCGAACATTCATCGGAAACGGTTCGGTGAACTTGATTCGCAGAGCGGTAGCCGCAAATTATATTGACATTAATATTGTCCGCAATTTCGATAAAGTTGCCGCCGTGCTAAACAGCGAAGGCTATAGCGAAGAACGCATCAAGGAAATTCATAAAGTTTATTCAGAATACTACTGGGAACATTGTATCGAGAATACAGAACCGTATGAAGGCGTTGTGGAACTCATTAAACGAATTGCCCAAAGCGCAGGATGTGATAGGGACAGCGCGGGAAGTTTCAATCGTAACGAAGACTGCGCGGAAAATGATAAGAACAGCGCAATTAACAACGGGAACCGCACGGGAAGCAACGGATACTGCGCCAGGGCTAAATGCGCGGCGATGCTCACGAACAAGCCGGTCGCCCCCGCACAAAAAATTCTCGAAAAATTCGGACTCGAAAATTCGTTCGCTACATACCTCTGCGGCGACACGACGCCCGAACGCAAGCCAAGCCCTGCCGGCATTTACGAGATACTCCGCCAGACCGGAATCGCCCCCGAAAAAGCAATCATGATTGGCGACGACACGCCCGACATTCTAGCCGCCAAAAACGCAAACATCGATTGCATCACGCTTTTCGAGGGCTTCGGCAAAACAGAGAATCTACTCCCCTTGTCGCCACGATACACCGCAGGCCATATCAAAGATTTCGCGAAGTTTATTGATTAGATGATTCCATCATCGCGACAAAGATAATTCTAAACTAATCATTCGATTCTGAATTTTGATTAAAATTTTGAATAAACTCTTCAAAATTTTCTCGAGGCATTCCCCCAACGCAATCGTCACATCCATCATCTGGAATTTCTCTTACTTTCACAAGCAAATCTTTCTTAGCCCATCCAGTGCACAAAACCAGTCTCATTTTTAAAAGCTCTGCATATTTTCTTTACTTTTTCATCGACGGATTTACTAATAAATCCCTTGAATATTGTTTTGACGTTTCACTAATAGCATCATCAATGTCATATGGACGTACTTCTATAGATATATAATTTGTTTGATAATCATAAGGCGCAGGAACCCCATAATAAAACTCCACTATCTCTATTTTTTTTTCCACCGTTTTTATGGAATCCTTAACAGGCTCCTTTTGAGGGGTATCTTGTTTTTCTTCAGCAGCACCGCAATTAGCCCAAAATACGGCCGTGAGCAACAGCGTAATTTTATGAAGTTTTTTTCTAAAGAACCTAGACATAACTATGATTATACAAAATTATTTGGTCGGCGACGAGGGTTATTTTTCATGAAAAGTAAAAGGAATTGAAATCGTTCCTTTATTTCCTTTTGCAAACGTCCAACGACTTACCGCGTTCTTTATTATTTCGTCAAA